>Ga0255759_10000097_pt1 | contig 74938 bp, 55 predicted proteins | sample 101ome_20_FD_179959 | JGI IMG/M metagenome (GOLD analysis project Ga0255759, IMG submission 179959) | Coastal salt marsh microbial communities from the Groves Creek Marsh, Skidaway Island, Georgia - 101404AT metaG (version 2) | ecosystem: Environmental > Aquatic > Marine > Intertidal zone >... | reverse complement strand
AAAGTTTTCAAAAAAAATAATTTCAAAAAAATAATTTCAAAAAAATAATTTCAAAAAAAAATAATTTCAAAAAAAAATAATTTCAAAAAAAATAATTTCAAAAAAAATAATTTCAAAAAATAATTTCAAAAATAATTTTTTATCAATAGTATTATTTCTATAAATTCTTCAAACACTCGTCGATTCGGTCGTCAAGTGTTTTCCCATTGACTAATTTTGTTTGTGTATAAAATGAAAAGTGTAATGCCAAGGCCTCTTAAAACGAATAAATATCAGACTAACTGACGGGGAGCATAAAAATTGATGGATGTCGCACCAAAATTCAAGTAGCAACAACATGTCTTCTTCAAGTGATTTAATCTCTGCGAGGCGTGAATCCGTTCTCCAAGCGTATAATTCGGCAAGGGCAGAAAATCATCTTCGTTTCTTGGAAGATGATGATAAGGCGACTGCTGAATATATCTTTCCAAATCAGATTGAAGATGCAAACAACATCGTAGATGAGTTCTATAAGAACAATCGTCGTGTTATTAGCATTCAAAAGAAAACCAAAGTAGGAGCAGATGGTCTTATGATTGAGATTGCATATCGCCTAACAACACATAATAACGATAAGTTTGTTGTTAATCCTGCGAATGTAAGGATTATTACTGGTATGAGTAATGCTGATTGGGAGAAGGATATGAAAGATAAAGCACCTAACTGCTTCAAAGACAAAATCTTCCATCACGGCAAACTATCAAGGTCAGACCTTACAAATCTACGAAATGGGTTGATCATTATCGACGAGATTGATACTGGTGATAAAGAGTATCAAGTTCTTCATACAACTTTGAAGGAGGCAGGTGTATTGGATGTGGAACATATGAAAACACATAATAACCGATTTGTCTTCATTAGTGCTACGATGATTAAAGAGTTGTATGACCTGTATTGCTGGGGAGAACTTCACGAACTTTACAAGATGACTATTCCAGCATCCTATATCGGTCATAAGGATTTCTTGGATAAGAATATTGTGAAAGAGTTCTATAATCTAAATAAAAAAGAGAACGCAGAAAAGTGTATTCAAGAAGATATCCTTGACAATTATGGAACTGATTACAGAGTTCATATTTTTCGTGTGGATAAAAAGATTGTTGATGTCGTTCAGAATGCTTGTATTCGTAAGGGTGTAGCATTTAGAAATCACACTTCAAAAGACCGTCTATCTGAAGACGAAATCAAGGAGTTCTTCAAAGAACCTCTAACTCAACATATCGTTCTTTTAGTAAAGGGGTTCTATCGTAGGGCAAATCTCATTCCAAATCCTTGGAAACTTCGTATTGGCGCTACTCACGAACTCTACACGAAAAAAGTAGATAATAACGTCCAAATTCAAGGTTTACCTGGACGTATGACTGGATATTGGCGAGATGTTATTGAAGGAGGTCATAAGACTGGTCCGCATAGAACTTCTATCAAAGCGATTGAGGAATACGAAACGACCTACACGGACCCCTTTGGAACTAACTCTTACCAAACTTCTGGTTTCCAGAAGAAAAAGGGCAAGGTTGTTGCCTACCCTACTATGCTTTCATCAAAACATATTGAAAATCTGGAAGCGGTTGATTTGCCTGTAGTGAAAGACGAGGAAGTTGATATCAATCGATACAGGATTTACGCAAATGAAGATGATGTACGTGCTGTTTGTAAGATATTGGGTTATCAATATGTTTCGAAAAAGGATAATCCCAATGGGTTCAAGGAAACTTCCCTCAATAACAAACAGAGTGTGGTATCTCTTCGAGATGCAGTGAAGAAAGTTCCTACAGCGTATGGAACTAATAATGGAAAAAAGACCTACCGAACCTATTATCCCTGTTATGTTGATACTACTGATAACACCTCTCTACGATTTGTTGTAATCATTCGACCTGGAGATGAAAGTAAGTTAACAAAATGTGATGCGAAAGTTCGTCCGCTCACTCTAGAAACATAAAAACAGTAATTTAAGAAACATTATTACCAAAAGAAGGCATCCAGTGATACACCGTCGGTATCACACGACCACTATTCATAAGAATGCAAAGCCACATCATTGTTTGATTTAAGGCTTGTGTCATTTTAAATCTTCAAAGGAAGTTTAAAATTTTTATGAGTACTTACGAGAGTGTATTGGTTGATTACTTTGTTTCTCATTTTGAAGAGTACACACCTTTACCAAAAGTGAAACTCGATGTGAGTTCCTTCGTACATTCTTATGATGAATTTGTTCTAAATTTATATCTTGATATGTGCATCAAATACTCGTTCGAATCATTGAAATATAGTGTTAAGTTTGTTGGTGAATCAAAAATTGAAACGACCAAATATACAATAACGATTGATTTGAAATCAATTGAATCTTTTTCTGAAATAATACAATATTTGAAGGAGCACAGTTCAAAGAAATCGTTATTCGAAAATCCAACAGTGTATATACTGAAAAATGTACATGAGTTAACCATTCAACAACAAACAGTGCTTCAAACTATTATTGAAAAAAATAATGCAAATATATTTATTGTAACTTCGTATAAGATAAATAAAGTACACAACCCATTAGTGAATACTCTCGTTAACCTGAAGATACCAACCATTGATATTGAAAAAATTATTCAAAACTTATGTAAATGTATGTCGTTACAACACACCACAAAACAACAAAAAGCTATCATCGAAAACTGTGATTCAAAAATATATCCATCTTTATTAGCATTGGATACTCCAGAACATAAAAATATCATTCATTCTGAATACATGAGCTTATTTGGTATCATTAAAAAAGTAAAGACAATAGATGCATTTTTGACCAAAGTACGAACAACAATGTATAATTTGCTTGTATTCAACGTTCCGAGAAGTAAGTTATGTACTCAACTCATGAAAAGTATTATGAATAAGTACAAAAAGGATACAGAACTTATAATAACTATGAGTAAACATATATCTAACATGGAACATAATCTCATTTCATGTTCGAAACCTATTCAACATTACGAATACTGTTTTCTTTTATTGTTCGAATTGGTTCATCGATGAATACAATGTACATAGAGTGATTAGTTTCATAATCATAGCATAACTCTCCTCACAAATCACTATGTGTTTTTCGTCGTCATTTAATTCTAAGGATTCTTTATTTTGTAAATGGTTGTTGTAGTATATGCTATGATATTTGTGAATGACTTCAGAGACGTCATCTTCTAACTGGTTTTTTAAATTTGTATCAAGTAAATTGTGTATTGTACTGATCTCATCGAACATGTGTTTTAAGTTTCTATTCATTGAATTTAATACTACATGTAGAGTATCATCTTAATTCGGATTTAAATCATTTTCGGTCTGAGTACAGTGTTCAAATATGAGTTTCACACCTGAACTTGTTTGTGAATACGAATGAATGGTTAGTTTGTTAGAATGAACTGCTTGATGACAATGTTCACATAAATCAACTAGATTAAATTTGCTATTCTTATGAAAATGATCAATTCGACCATTTTCGTCTGCATCACTCTGAAACCGAATGTGATGGATGTCTTTCGCCATTCGATTGCATACTTTGCATTTTGTTTTGTAGACATGTTTATTATACTTTGAAGGAAATGTTGGAACAAGTTTTTTGGGTTCATTCATAATAGAGTGTCTTATTTTGTTCGCACATTCCAAGAAAAACGGGTCTAAATCCAATGATTTACACACCTCTAAACCATATAGAGTTTCACAAGGACCATTTTGTAACTTTCGATCATATATAATGTCGTTAGTTAAAGTATCATATCTCACACTAAGATGATTCATTTTAACATTCAACAAAGTCGTTACGTCATCAATTTTCGTTAATTCATGCAAATGAGTCGCAAACATAAATGACACGTCTCGTTTCGAAAGGGAAATTAATCCTGCTGATACCAATGATACAGCGGATACAGATTCAGTACCCGAACACAACTCATCACCAATCACCAAACTTTCATGTGTAGCATACTGTAAAATGTTTCTCAATTGAATCATCTCAGATGTGAATGTAGATTGACCTTTGTACAAATTATCTCCAGTCATGATTCGAGAAAATATTGAACGATACGGGAAGAACACAAATGACTTTGCTGCTACATACATTCCAGATTGAGCCATCAGTAAAGCAATACCAACAGATTTCATCAAGCTGCTCTTTCCAGAAGCATTGATTCCATAAATAATCCTTCCTCTCGTATTTTTGTCGAAAGAAATGTCATTTGGTACGTAACATACATTTGATTGAACGTATTCTATAATTGGATGTCTCAGTTGTTTTGCATTAATTGATGGTGAGTTTCCAATGATTTCAGGTCTGTTTAAGTTCAAATAAACACTATTGTATGCATTTGTGGAAGCAAAATCCATCGTCTGTATGTAGGACACACACTTGTCGATAAGTTCCTTGTACGAATTTTGAAGTTCTTCAATAAATTGAACATACATTGTTTTCGTTACCATAGCATATTCATTCGTTAAAGAAATGGCATCATCATTGTAATTGATGAATTCGTCATTAACAAGTCTCCATTGTGACTTAGTTTGCTGGACACATGAGTATGACTTGGAAATCGTTCCTTTGTTTAACAGTTCAGTATAGCGTTTTTTTGTTATTGTGAAAAAGAATCCTTCTTTATCAGAGTAATCTAGTTTAGCAACATAATCCAGTTTTTTTTCAATCATTTTGAAATATTCTTTGATGTTATCAAGTTTCAATTTAACATCTATCAATTTGATGTTATCAAGTAGTTTTGATGGATATGATTTAAAAATATCTTCGTACGTCAAAGCAGTTGTGAGTTTACTTAAATCAAGTCTATCGAGAAAATACTGAACACATGATTTGAGTTCATCAACGAGTTGTTCTGGACGATTTTCATCAATTGTTGTTAACACAATCGTACTTTGTAAGGATGTAAATAACGCGTTCAATTGAATTGGACTCAATATTCGTTTACGAATGAATCTTTCCATGTCACAAATCGAAGTTAATACATCACGTACGCGTTTATATCTATTGTTTTCTAAATTCCAGTCAATACGTTCATATGATTTCTGAATTAGACTCGGCTCACATAATGGATTTAGCAATTGTTCATTGAAGTAACGCTTTCCCATTGGAGTCATCGCGTTATTCAAGATATCCACTAAGGATTTTTGAGAGCCAATAATATTAAGTTGTTGAACCGCATCATTAAATAACATCAAGTGATTGTCTTTGAACACGTTAATTGGTTTTGAAATATGTTTAAACCAACATTCATTATGTTCGTAAATAAAACTTAGCATGTATGTAAAACTAATACGTGCCATATGACTTCGTTCCAAGTCGAAATACTCTATCCAAGATAATAAACCATTTGAACATTTTCCATTGAAAGCTTGGCTGAATATTTCGTTTTGGTACGATATGTTTGTCCAACAAGAGTTCATTGTGCCATTCAAGTTGTGATAGTAAATGCCAGGCAATATATTTATATCCACGTGTATCTTCGAAAGCACAACCAGCTCTCTTGGTGAATATAAAAGACACAAACGGTTGATTTCATCACTCACACAGTCGGTTGACACATTAGTTTCGATGTTGAACGTTTTTGATGTTGAAACATCAATCACCGAACATCCTATACCACAAGATTCTTTTTTATTGAACATTGAACTATGTGGTTCCATGTAAATTACGACCAAATTGTTCGCTGAATGATTCAAGTTCTCTATATAAGTAGATGGACTGATGATATTCGTCACATCTCTTTTAGGCGACGGAGCTTGAGTGACTTGATCAACAATTACTATAGTGTAATTATTTTCAACAAGAATATCTATGTATTTTTTCACGGCATAACTTGGAAACCCTGCAAACATGGGATTCGAATGAGAATTTTCAAGAATTGCTTTATTTTTACGTGTCACGGTTATGTTTAAAATCCCACAAATTGTATCCATGTCCTCCCCTGAGCATTCTTCAGAGTTATTCACACCATAAATCTCATAGAAGCCACCAACTTCCATGAAAACCACAGTTTTATTACCAAATTGTTTTTTGTATTTATTTGTATATACCAGATATTCATCATAAAGCATTCTTAAAACGCGTGTATTGAATTCTATTTAAAAAATTGATTTTATTCTTAAACTAGGATTGAAATAACCGTGAGGGATGAAGTCGGATATAGATTTCACACCAGATGAATTTGAAAAATATACTTGGGACGTGATTCGTAAATATTTTAGCGATTCCAATAAAAGGTGCTTGGTTCAACATCAAATAGACTCGTACAATGATTTCATATTGAACAAATTAGATCAAATCATCGAGGGATTCAATGACTTGGAAATATTTCACAAATATTTACCTGAATATGAGGATTACAAATATACTGTGGTTGTTTCTGTAAAAAATCCAATCATCACTCGCCCAACTATAATTGAAAAGGATGGTAGTAAACGCATCATGACTCCAAACGATACAAGACAAAGAAACTTCAGTTATTCATCTAGTTTATATGTTGAACTTCATGTTCATACAAAATGGTACGATGATGATAATAAAAAACACGATCATAAAAAGATTTTGAAAAATGTAAACATTGGGAAAATCCCAATCATGCTTGGGTCAAACTACTGTATTCTGAATCAACCGTATTTTAAAATTATTTCAAAGGAATGTAAATTTGATTACGGAGGATACTTCATTATTAATGGAAATGAAAAGGTTGTCATTAGTCATGACCGAATCGCTGAAAACAAAACGTATGTTTTTCTAGATGGAAAATTGTCTCAATACTCGCATATTGCAGAGATTCGGTCTGTACCAGACAATGTTTTCGGACCACCTAAACTAACAACTTTGAAACTATCATCAAAACAAACTCAATTTGGACATTACATTCGAGTTACGATTCATCACATTCGTGTAGACATCCCTATATTTGTATTATTCAGAGCAATTGGAATTGAATCTGATAAAGATATCGTAAAATATTGTGTGTTCGACTTAGAAAATCCTAAAAATATCGAGCTAATAACCAATTTGAAAGGGAGTGTTGAAGAAGGAAACTTTTGTACAACACGAACCATGGCTTTAGAGTATATGAATCGATTTCTGAATATTAGCGGATACACAAAAGAAGTAATGCAAAATAAATCCAAACGATACAACATCATTTTGGATATTCTTCGTTATGATTTTCTTCCCCATGTTGGAACAAGTATGCAAAACAAGGCGATTTATTTGGGATATATGGTGAACAAACTTTTAAAATGTTATCTCGGAATCAATCCCATGGATGATAGAGACAGTTACTTGAATAAACGTGTAGATACACCTGGAATCATGCTCGCGAATTTATTCAGGCAGTATTACGGAAAAGTTGTGAAAGATATCAAAAACATGATTTACAAAGAGTTAAACAACGGTAGTTGGAAAGTTACAAACAATTTAGTGAATCTCATCAATAAAAGCAACATATATAAAATCGTCAAACCTTCAACAATTGAATCAGGTTTAAAATACGGATTAGCAACAGGAAATTGGGGTATTAAAAATACAAATGTAAAACAAGGTGTTGCTCAAGTTTTAAATCGATTGACATACAATGCAACAATCTCACATCTTCGACGTGTAAACACCCCAATGGAAAAGTCGGGGAAATTAATTCAGCCAAGAAAACTACACAATACGCAATGGGGAATTATCTGTCCGTCAGAAACCCCAGAGGGAAGTTCGGTTGGCTTGGTGAAGAACATTGCTATCACAGCCACCATCACAACCGCCAGCGATTCACGTGGAGTTCTTCAATATTTAGACTTGCTCAATGTCCAAAAGATCAATTATGAAAATCTTCACTTAATCGACAAAGAAACTCTCGTTTTCCTTAATGGTAATATAATCGGTATTCACGAAGACCCAAATTATTTGTATTCAGAACTAATCACTTACAAACGAAAAGGTGTTATCAACATTTACACAAGTATTAGTTTTGATATTCTTAAAAACATCATAAATATTTCAACGGAAGCAGGAAGATGTGTAAGACCCGTGTATATTGTGGATAAAAACAATAAACTGAAACTCACAAAAAATCACATTGTTGGAATAAAAAACAAAGACATTTCATGGAATAATTTAGTTGCAAACATTACAATGAATAACCCAGATTTGATAGATAAATTTGATTCCGTTGTTGAGTTTATAGATGTCGAAGAAAGTAATTCCCTTATGATTGCACCAACATTTCAAGATTTATTGAAAGGAAACAAAGGAGAAAGAAAGCGTCTTCATTATACTCATTTAGAGATCCATCCTTCTCTGATTCTTGGAGTCTTGGGAAGTAACATTCCGTTTTCAAATCATAATCAAGCGCCAAGAAATACTTATCAGAGCGCCATGGGAAAACAAGCCATCGGGTTATATGCAACAAGCTTTAAAAATCGATTGGATACACTTTCACACGTCTTAAACTATCCACAACAACCACTTGTAAAAACGAATATGTCAAATGAACTGAATCTGAGTTCGATGCCGTGTGGCACAAATGTAATTGTAGCTATAGCAACATTTACAGGATATAATCAAGAGGATTCTGTAATTTTAAATCGTTCATCTGTACAACGTGGGCTATTTACTTCCACATTCTATCGAACATTGAAAGAAGCATGTAACAAAAATTTATCAACAGGTGAAGAAGAAATGTTCTGTAATCCTACTTTGAACGACTCCTTTCAAAATAAACCACAAAACTATACTAAACTCAATGAATACGGTTTCGTTGATGAGAATACCTATGTCGAATCAGGAGATGTGGTCATTGGAAAATGTATGCCGATTAAAACTACTGAAACATTTTCACATAGAGATAACAGTGTTTACATGAAAAACAATGAACACGGTTACATTGATATGTGTTGTGCTGACGACAAGTACTTTAAGAATTCCAGTGCTGATGGATACAATTTTGCGAAGATTAAAATTAGACATTTTAGAGAACCGACGATTGGGGACAAACTGAGTAGCAATCATGCACAAAAGGGAAGTATCGGTGTTATGTATAACCAAGAGGATCTTCCTTTCACAAAAGATGGATTGGTTCCAGATATTATCATCAATCCCCACGCAATTCCAAGTCGAATGACCATCGCTCAATTGATTGAAACATTGATGGGAAAAGCATGTGCTTCACTTGGAGCGGTTGGAAACGCAACTCCGTTTACAAGTTTGTCCGTTGACATGATATCGAAAATTTTGAGGGAAGATTGTAAACTTGAAGGAAACGGAAATGAAATTATGTATAATTGTCGAACTGGAGAACAAGTAAAAACTTCGATATTTATTGGTCCAACATATTATCAACGATTGAAACATATGGTATGTGATAAGATTCATTCTAGAAATAGTAACGGACCAGTGGTTTTATTGACTCGTCAACCAGCAGAAGGTCGTGCTCGAGATGGTGGATTGCGTTTGGGAGAAATGGAAGTCGAGTGCAACTGGGGACACGGAACTATGCATTTCTTGAAAGAGCGATTTATGGATTGTTCCGATAATTACCGTGTGTTTGTTTGTAAAAAATGTGGAAATCTCGCAAATGTAAACCCAGTGGATAATATTTATCAGTGCAATGTATGTGATAACAAGACAAATTTCGGAGAGATACGAATCCCATTTTCAAGTAAATTATTGTTTCAAGAAATTCAGAGCATGGGAATAAACACCAAATTCATAACCTAAAAAAATATGAATAGTAATAAATGATTCTGCTCCTAGTTTCAATTATTTTGACAATTGTAATGGTATGTATATACAATTGGAATTTAAGACGCATTCAGAGAAATGTAGAACATTTCGAAATTATCGATAGTGATTTACTTCCAAATGATGACAGAGAAGTATATTATTTTGTAATCGATAGTTACCGTTCTTTGCTAGAGAGATATCCAACTTCAACAGAGTTACATGAAGGATTTGGTGAATTGAAAAACAAACGTCAAACTGAATCAATGTTTTTGGATCAGTTAATGTTAACGCAAGAGTACATTAAAAAAAACTCCAAAAATACGTCAGGAAAACCATTGGAAAACAAACTCAAGGAAGTCATGGAGATTATTGCACCAAATAACACAATGATCACACCAAACACAAAAGAGTCACTTTTAGATAAGTACCTTCAAGTTGAACAAAACTTCGATGAATTTAAAAAGTATATCCATGATACGGTTGAATATAAAAATTATGTTGAATCCACTGAGAATAAAATAGACAAACCTGAACTTGATAACAAAAATCCAAATACAATGAATGAATCAAACGATACAAAAATAATGAATGAATCAAACGATACAAAACTAAGTGAGGCACCGTCCGAATCTAATTCATCCGATAACAGTATGTCTGTATCTGAAAGATATCTTCATATGAGTCAAATATTGAACGAAATTTTGAAAAGACCAGACATCAATGAAAATCGTGCGATTCAATTAGACGAAGACGTTCGTCCTAACCAAGGCTCGACAACATCGCCCACCAGCACAAGCCGCACAACAACCGGTTCCACCTACGTGAACGAAGATGGCGAAACCAACATTCGTCCTAACCAAGGCTCGTCAGCATCACCCACCAGCACAAGCCGCACAACAACCGGTTCCACAACAGGTTCCACCTACGTGAACGAAGAGGGCGAAACGTACATTCGTCCTAACCAAAGCTCGACATCATCGCCCACAAGCTCAAACCGAAGACCAACCGGTTCCACAACAGGTTCCACCTACGTGAACGAAGAGGGCGAAACGTACATTCGTCGTCCTAACCAAGGCTCGTCAGCATCGCCCACCAGCACAAGCCGCACAACAACCGGTTCCACAACAGGTTCCACCTACGTGAACGAAGAGGGAGAAACGTACATTCGTCGTCCTAACCAAGGCTCGTCAGCATCGCCTACCAGCACAAGCCGCACAACAACCGGTTCCACAACAGGTTCCACCTACGTGAACGAAGAGGGCGAAACGTACATTCGTCCTAACCAAGGCTCGTCAGCATCGCCCACCAGCACAAGCCGCACAACAACCGGTTCCACAACAGGTTCCACAACAGGTTCCACCTACGTGAACGAAGAGGGCGAAACATACATTCGTCGTCCCCAAGGTTCTACACGTCCAAAAATAGATTCAATTAATCAAGATACTGTTGTTGTTATTGTCAATGGAAAAAAATACAGTCTACCACGCCCAGATATTAACACATATACCCATATGAACGATGTCAAATATTCAGACCAAGCAATCAAACAAAAGAAAACAAAAAAAATAGATTGTTCTGCTCTGGATAAAATAAACGAGAATGTATCATTAGCTGATTTACATTCTAAACGGGAAATGGAAGACTTAAAATATCATTGCGAAATGAGAAACAATTACGATAATGTGAATGACGATTTGACTTTGATTAAAGGACAAGAATGGACTGTTCCACAACAAAGAACGCCCGTATGTTATTCACAATCGTGTCATGTTGCGAACCAGTTCGACCAGACGTCGTTGATTGGAACATTAATCGACGACATTGAAAACAATAAATACATCATGCCTGAATTTTCGTATACGGAGAGTGTCTGAACATACACGTGGAGGTGATGCGATGAATTTCTATATTGTAAATATATAAAGTGGCATACATGAACAGTATTATAATGAATAAGCTGACGAATAAAATGGCTTTCAAGAGTATTGTTTTTCAAATTGTTATAACATTTTTTGTGTGGACAGTGAATTCGTTTATACCAAGTTATTCGAGTGAATCCGTATTCATACTTGAGGTCATTCTTTCGCAGATGCTTGTGTATTTTTCAGATATTCTCTTCATTCAAGAAAACTTTATGAAAAAAGGATATTCTTTGAATCAAACCCCGAATACATTATACGAAAAGTTTTTATACAGTATCGACAAAAATATTTTTTATAAGTTTATAGTCATTGTGACAATTTCAACAATAATTAACAACAGTATTTACAATTACATACTTGGTCAAATGGACAAACGCAAGCTTTTCATGAACAAAAAAGAACTAAGAAACCCAATTGTACAAATAGTAGTCAACATATTTACAACCATCTCTTATGTGAACATCATGAAATTCAAATGGGCTTATGTGAATAATGAAGATCCAGTTCTTAACATGATTATCATCTCTTGGTTTTCATTGTCAATCCTTATCAGTGTGTCAAAGTGTGCGAATACTTGAATATGGATATATTTTTTTATATTATAATCACAAATGTTCATATGTTTGTCGATTTTATTAGTGTTTGCGATATACTGTCTTTATATAAACATGTATTGCAGAGAACCTATTGTACATAATGTGAAATATTTGAAACAAATTCATTAGGTTTTTTTGTACAAAGTCATGATATACTTTACGATTTCACTACGGAACACATCTTCTTCATTAAATGATATATGTTTAATATGATTTTCATCAATACAATCAACGTCTTGTAATTTTTGCAAAAGTGATGACAATCCATTTTCTTCTGAGAGAAACGATGCATCGCATTGTGTGACATCCCCAGTAATGATAGTTTTGGTTCCGGTTCCCAATCTAGTAAGGAACGTGTACATCTGATGATCGCTAGTATTTTGCATTTCATCCGCAATGATAATTGAATCATCGAATGTTCTTCCACGCATGAATGCAATTGGAACGATCTCTATGGTTTCCTCTTTGATGTATTTTCCCAAAAGTGCCTTATTCGAAAACTTTTCCATTTGTTCAAACATTGGAATCAACCATGGTTTCATCTTATCATGCGCATCGCCAGGAAGAAATCCAAGTTCTTCTTGTACAGACACTGCAGGTCTCGTTATGATTAATTTCTTGTATTTTTTTTCGTTCAACGCATTCATCGCAAATTGACAAGCGATCATTGTTTTTCCAGTTCCCGCACATCCCGACGCAATCACTACGGATGTGTTGTTCTCCAAATGTTTTTTGTACTCTAAATGTCGATCTGTATATATAATAGGTTTATACACACATTTAATGATAATTCGTTTGAACATTTAACAGGATATATATTGTTTCGTTTTAAATCATTATAATCAGTTTAAAAACATACTACTTTTGATATGTATAAAATGAATCTCTTGCTTGATTTTGATGGCGTACTATTGAAAAATAAAAAATTGGATCAGATCATTACGAAACGAAGTGTGGATTACGTGTATTCAAAGTCAGACAAATGTTATACATATGCTGCAAATTACAATCGTAAGATGTACAAAAAACTTGGTCACACCGCATTGATATTCAATAACTCTTTGAATTATCATCACGAAGTTTGCGAATATAACGCGAAAGTTTTTCAAGATTTGGACTTCGATAAAGATATCAAACCTTTCATGAACAATGAAGATATTTTACATGTGTCTGAAATTTTGAAATCATTCGATGGTAACAATAAACCTGGACTATTTACAAATACACCATTGATATGGGTGTATGAAACTCTTGGAATTTTGGGTTTTGATGTTGAACGTGTTTTCAATACAGACTTGCTGTTTACCTCCGACGAAGGCTTTGTCAAACCCAAGATGGATGCTTATGACAATGTGGATTCATTTCTTAAAGACGAACATATCGTTTTTATAGACGATAACGAAAAAAATATATTTCCCACTGTTACACGTGATAATTGGATTGGATTTCACGTTCCAAAAAATCGCAAAGATATGCTATATGATTACGTTTCTCTGTTAGCAAATATGGATGGATAAAGAATGATGTTATATTAAAGTGTTCTTATAAATTACTGCTTCAAACAGAAGCATACAAATCACCGTCAAACCCAGAAATTTGAGAGAACAAGTTTTTTTGTATCGTTGTAGGTTTTTTTCCAATTGTTTTTTTGGGAATAACTTCCTCTGTTATTTCTTCTTCTACTACCTTCATAACTGGTGGTTTTGGTTTCACTTGGTTGTCGAAAAGAGGTTTGACTGTATGAGGTGGTTGTTTATGAATGTTAGGCTCGAATGGATTTGTGATTTGAAGGTCGCTTTCGTTACCAAACACTTCATCCAAAAAGTTTTCACGATATCTGATTCCTCCACCGAATGAGCTTACTAACGTTATTATGATTAACATAGCAATGAGCATTTTTGAACCATGTTTGTACAAATTCATATTTGTTTTTATTAATATCAATATTTTTTTGAAAAGAATTGAGTACGATAATTAATGTTTTTAAATATAAAATGTTTGGTGGAACTGAGCTTGAAACAGCATATGCGGGTGGACAATCAAAACTTGAACTATTCGAGTCGGGACCAACCGTTCGAGAAGAAGACACAAATATCAATACAAAAACAATAGTAAACCCAACATACAATGCATCAGTTCCAATTGAGCATCCACAAGGATTACAACACGAGTATGATACGAAGCAACAAATAAATGAACTTCAAAATCAACTTAAACGTCAAAAAGAACTCAATGCAATGATGCAAAAGGATGTTGCTAGCATTTATGATAGGTTTGTCTCTAAAAAAAAAGATGTCCTTAAGTTGGTGAATGTATCATTGACAGTTTTACTGGCCATAAGTATTCACTTTGTAATGAGCGATTTGATAAAGGGATATATAATGAATAATGACTTTACATCCAATAAAGAAACACTAATCAAATGTAGTTATCCTATCGCTATCTTTATATTAATGTGGTCCATGAAAGTATTCAACCGATGATTCGAATCATACCGTTTTTTTTTGTTTGGTTGTTGGTAATAGGGCTTTCGTTAGACACCAATTGATTCACTATGGAATACATTGGTATTGATTGTTCACAAATAGCATCGGAATGACCATTCTTATTATTTTCAATCTGGTATCGAAGAACTTCGATATGATTTTGAAGTAATTGCAAATGGTTTAGCAGTTCTTGTTTATTCATATTTTTATTATTAAATTATAGCTATAATTAAAATTCTTCAAATATGATCGAAGTATTTGTAGTTGGTAACCTCGTTTCCACTTTTTTGTATCTGAAATATATCCAAAAAAAACTATCAACAGATGGAAAATTTGAAAGAAAAGAGTTTATATTAGGAAATATTTATTATTTCTCGTACACAATGATGATTTTGTTAACATGTGTATATCTCATGCAACTGGTATCCTATGGTTTGATGTTCATAAGAGCAACTGAGACTCCTGACTCGGTTGTTAACATATTTATGAAACATGCAATCGTAGCGAAATTTATGAAACGATTCTTGTCCAACATCACCAAAGTGATGGCGTATAGCTTTTCCATACATGGATTTTTCACCTTTCTATTGATGGCTGGAAATGGATTCAAACCAATTACTGATGAATATAGGGTGAAGTTCGAATACTATTTACTTAATTCCATCAGTTTGATCACAACATGTGTAACGATTTTCTACCTCTAAAGAAATAACGTGATGTTCAGAAACTTTTATGTATATACGTATGGAATTACTTTGGCATCTATACTGTTTCGTATCATGAACATTATACCAAACATGAAATACTTGAGTAACTATTACGAGGCCAATTTTAAAGATGACTTCTTTATATATTACTGTTTACATCCTGTTTATGTGGTTTTTAAATTCATTCGACTTTATATTGAAAATATTGACACATTTTTGGTTAAAAAGATTGGTGATAAACTCGTTGGGTTATATATTGAACATGCCTACAAATTTACGTTGAATGCAATGTTTTTTGTAATTTTATACAACGTTTCAGAAATTTTATTTAACTGTAGGAACACGACATCAAAACCAATCGCTTATTACGTGTTTACAATCTTCGTTCCAAGCATGGTATTGTTTCTTTTAAATTTTGGTATTACGTTACACAAAAAGAAAAAACGAATTATTCCAGTTTCAGACCAAACACTTTCTAGAATCATATCTTCAGCATTTTATGCGATTCTGTTTCTATGCATCTACTTTTACTTGCTAAAAAAATATGCTTTGGACTTAGATTCGTCGACAACGGATTCTGGAAACATAATGAGAACGATTAAAAAACTTCGACTTAAAGAATATTTCAAAGTACTGTTTGTACACGTTGTTGTTTCTGGAGCATTCGTCTTATGTTTTGGCTTGAAACCTCACAAATCGACAATAAATCGATTCAAAACTCATAAGATTATGGTTTTAAGCAACATAGTAACGATGCTGATTTTATACAAGTATGTTTTCAAGTGACATAATAATAGACATTTTGTTTCAATTCACAAGAACTCAGTACAACTGTTGCCAAATCACATTGTAAAAGATGAATGGAAATAATAGTCCGAGTGATATGTGATAAATCTCTCTTCTTAAGGTTCTTACACACACCTCATCAACCTCATTTGTAGAACGTTTACAGAATATCGACAACGCTTCTTTGTTTGCTTTTACGGCTTGTAATAATACTAAATATACAACCGCTATAACGCACGTCATGATCAAATATAAAATCACTGGAGTAAATAAATATCCAGGTAGTCGAAACAAACGGATAATAGCAAATATAAGTTGACCGATTTTAAGATGATATACCTTAAATATAAAGTCAAAGTAAAGATATCTCGATGGATTCCATTTTGATATGATGTATGGAAATGGAACAAATATCAATTTTACGAGATCAACATATTGTATGAACGAATAAATAACACCAATCAACCCAGAAAAACTCGCAAACTGAAGCAAACTCATACTCGGGTTTTTGTTCTTTGTTTTCTTTGTTTTCTTCAGTTCATTCCATGAAATCATCACAGCGATAATGTACAATATACAGATGAACATAGCCAATTCAAATACATTGACATCGTTAGGAACACTCATGAAGAATTTCAAAATACTTGTAGAAAGAAGTGTGAAAACCACAAGCACAATGGCTCCGCATGTAATATAAGTGAACATCTTGGCAAACGCTATATTTTTTTCGAACAGTTTGTTTACCTTTTCATCTACCTTCGAAATCCAGTGAAAAGACTGTTCGGTTGTTTTCTTTATTTTTTTAACATCTGAACTCGTGACTTGTTTCGAAGCTTTATAAACAACCGCCACGTATATCACCAAGAAAATGATCACAAGTAACCACAAGAATCCAAATTGCAACTTCATGATATTTTCTCGAATGGTAGCATCATCGTTCATTTTATTTATTGTTATAAATAAAATGAACGGTGGTTCTGTTTCACATAGTAATGTATTCACCATCTTTTATGGTATCAAAGTTCTACGATTGATATACACGTATTCAGCACTTCTCATCGCAAAAAACTACACATCTCAGATATATATGGAGAAAGTTCTTGTGAAAGGTGAAAATCCACCTCATCTTTCGAATTTGATGTATATTTTCATGATTGTAGAGTTGGGAATCATGAGTGTATTCCTTTTATTATTTTATGGGGTCGACTCCACGTTCAAACTTGGGTTTGCAGAAAAAGGTATGTTTTCAAGCATGTTGTTACCTGATTATGTCATAAGTCTGTTATTTATATTCATTTATGGAACAATTATAGCCACATCCATGTCAAAGAAAAAATACTTTTTGTATAAGGAAGACGGTTTACGAGCGATTCGCGCATATACTGAATTGTTGTTCAGCATCACACTTGTGAACACATTGATCCCATGGAATGCTTTGATGTCGGGCATCATTCTTCAGGCATTGAAATTCGTTTCTTCGAAAATGAAGAAAATATCGTGATGAAGTTAAGAAAACAAATATGTTAGTTCCATATGTTAGTTCCATATGTTAGTTGCATATGTTAGTTCCATATGTTAGTTACAAAACATATTTATAGGATAATCAAATAGTATAATATAACTGACACAATAAGTATGGAACGAGAACGAGAATTTCATTTTCAAGAACTCGATGAAACTTCTCCAATGTATTCAAAACACATAGATTCCAGGACGGTTTTAAAACCTCATCAACGTGCAGTGATTGAAAAATGTATCCAACTTGAAAACGTTGGTATGGACATTTCAGTGAATGAAGAACTCGTCGATAAATTTTCTTCAGCAAAAACCAATATTGGTATTTTGGCTGATAAATGCGGAAGCGGTAAATCATACTCCATATTAGGTGTAATTTTATGCAATCCGGTTCCTCTCGTTAAGTTTAACACGACGTTTGTGATGGGTCAACAAAACATCGTTGTACAGTTGAATGAAAAATCATATGCGAACAGTTTAAATTTGAATGTGATTGTTTGCTCATTTGGGTTGATCAACCAATGGCAAAAACTTATTCGTTTATTCTCTAATACGTTTCGACTTTTTGTTATCAATAAACGAAAGTTGTTTGAAGAGTTTAAAACAACGTTCAAAAATTACAATATTCTTCTTGTGTCTGGAAGCTTTTACCACGATGTTGCTTCATTTCTGGTGAATAAGAACGCCTCCGTACTTCGTACCGTGTTTGATGAGGTTGATTCTGTCAGTACCCCAAAAGCTTTACCCATCCCTTCATCTTTTTACTGGTTGATGTCTGCTTCATATAAAAATATTATTTATCCGAGAGAAAGACGATATTATACGAATTTGTATACGAGCACAGTAATATCGCCAGGTATTCAACAGAACATATTCATAAGAAACATATTTATTGCATTACAACGTATGGTAAATCGAGTCGACGTGATGTGCATAGACCAAATTATTGTACGATGTAAAGATTCGTTTGTCGATAAGTCGTTCACATTACAAGAACCAATGAAAAACGTGATTGTGTGTCAAAACATTATGGAGATCAACATGTTGGAGGGAATAACGAATTCGAACGTGATCCAATGTTTGAATGCTGGTGATGTTACATCAGCGATTTCATTTTTACAGAAGGGAAAAGTTGGGTCAGAAGATACGATCATTTCATCAGTAAAAAACTCGCTAGAGATCAGTCTACAGAATGCGAAAATCAAACTCGAATATACCAAAGATATGATTTTTCATAGCGAAGAACAACGAGATTCGAAATTGAAAATGATTCAAGATGAGGTGTGTGGATTTGAATCCAAGTTGAATTTATTAAACGAACGTATTACAAAAAATGACATTTGTGTGATTTGTTTAAATTCGTTTGATAAAAAAAGTATAACAAGTTGTTGCAAAAACTCTTTCTGCTTTGCGTGCATTTGTAAATGGATCAATACAAATCCAACATGTCCTGTCTGTAAGAGCTCTTTATCAATATTAAACGATTTGTATGTCATTGACAATGATACGGTTTCTCAGGATGATGATGTGCATGAAATTGCTCAAAATCTTGACAAACACGCTCGATTCAAACTACTGATCCGTCAGATTTATGAACGAAACAGTCAATCTAAGGTTTTAATATTTTCAGAATATGACAACTCATTTTACAAAATCGATAGAATTTTAAGTGACGAGCGTTTATCATATGCTTATGTTAAAGGTGTAGGTATCAACACCATCATAAACAAATTCAAAAACTCAAATGAAACCAATATACTCCTCGTGAACTCAAAATCATTTGGGTCTGGTTTAAATCTCGAAAACACAACAGACGTGATTCTTTTTCACAAGTTTGATTCACAAATTGAAAAACAGGTGATTGGTCGCGCTCAGCGTCCAGGAAGAACATCGATACTAAACATTCATTATTTGCTATACGAAAACGAGATTTAACTTTTTCTTTTGTACACCCATATGGAAGGCACATCTATGATGAAAACAGTTTCTACAAGTTCAAATGCTGACAACTTACCAATATACCTTCTGTTTTCAACTGTTTTGGATGTAACTGTTTCGGTATATAAAATTAGGTTTTCATAGTTTTTTATGCGGATTGGATCTGTGATGTACATGTCCAATAGGGATAAAACGTCAATATTACACACAAAAGTTATTCCTTTGTGATGGTACGAATTGAAACCAAATAAGATGTTGTGAAATTGTAATTGTTCATCATCGACATATGTGTTCGATTTATGTTCTTCTGAAACCATATGGTCGAAGATTGATATAACACCTTGTGAACAATGGAAACCATTTTTTTTATTTGTTCTAACGAATGAAATGTAATTCTTTTTGCTGTTTCTTTCGTCGAACACGATGCATCGCATGAAATGGTTCGTGTTTATATTTTCGTTATATATCGCTGATGCAAATAGATTGTTGGTACACAAATGAACCACATACTGATATGGATCGTTGATGTATTTTTTCACTATTTTCCCGTACAAATTCAAACGTTCTTGTATGTCCATAACGGATAGAACCGCTGGTATTTTAATAGTTCGCATATCATTGGTTGATGACGCGTTCTTAGAATCGTACAGAACGTATTCTATGTACGTTGGTTCGTAATCAAAAGGCTCTCTTTGTTTGTTACATATTGAAAGTTGAACATATATAACGTAGCCCATGATAACACAGTAAACGAAGATAGCGACACTCATGAAACGGTTTCGATTAATACTCACCACAGAAATACTATGAACCATATTTTTCCTATTATACTAAATATACAGTTTAAATTATTACAGAAACAAAATATATATATTTTGTTTATTTAATGAGATAATGAACTCTAGAGCTTTATCGATCACCATTTGTGTCATTGTTATTGTTCTATTCGGATCATTACATGTATGCTTTGTGAAATCAGCAAATACCCCTTCGAATAAATTATTTGATGAAATATATCTAATGAACTTGAAACGTAGACCTGATAGACTCAAAACCTTCTTAAACAAGTACCGAGAGTCTGATTTGTCGCAGTATCCTTTAGTCAAGTTCGATGCGATTGATGGTAGCATGTTGGACATTGAAAAAGTTCCATTGTCTGAGTTGGCGAAGGCAGAGTTACAACAATTGAAAACAACTGGTTTTCGGACAAAACATTATCAATTAACTAAAGGTGCAATTGGATGTTATTTGTCTCATTTGAAAATATGGGAAAATATACTAAAGAATGAATATAAAACTGCATTGATATTCGAAGATGATGCTGACATACCTCACAATATATTGGAACGCATGAATGAAGAAATGATGTATATTCCAACGGATTGGGACATCGTGTTATTTGGGTATTTGTGTTCACAATGTTATCAACACGAAAATTACAACAAAGTAGAAAGATTCATGTTAACCCATTGCATGCTCATTAAAAGCAGCGCTATTCGAAAAATAATAGCAACAGAAGTTTTGTTGCCAATTACGCAACAGATTGATGCTTTGTTGAGTGAATTGAGTTCTGTGATAAACATATACACAGTTAAGGACAGAATCGTTCGTCAGTTCTCATCACGAACAGATATTCAAGCTCCTTTAAAGAATAAACACAGCGCAGAAGTGAATGAACGTGTGCGTGTATTGAAATAACAACATAACAAATATGTGTTGAAGTAAATAACAATAAAACCAAAATGGGTGGAAACTTTTTTTCTGTGATTTGGGACAGTCTGTGGAAGATCATTTTAACATATAAGGATTCTGTCGTTGAAGTTGGAAATGAACTGAAAATCATCGAAGAAGAACATTGGGAGTACATTAAACCGTATTCCCATAGTGATAATGAACGTTTCGACACGCTCACAAAACCAACATCTGGCGATGATGAGGTGGACAAACCAAAAGCGTTCGTTCGAAGAGACAACTACGCACCGTATATGAATCTGACGAGAAATAAACTTATGGTGAAATACTTTATACTCACCTATTGGAAAATAATATATTTGTGTATTGTTGCGTCAGTTGCAATCATGCAAATCATGTACTATTTCAAATACATTACCATGAAACCACCGTTAGGATTGCTTATCTTGCCAATGGTGTTTTACATCATGGGTACAATGTTCAAGGAGTTCGGATATCGGTGACATATTTGTTAAATATGTTTGCTTAAATTAAATATGATCATCGTTTTAATATGTTGCATGGTATTAATGTCAATTGTATCACTTCTGCTTTATGTTCAAATTTACGAAAACAAGGAAACCATACGCATTATGAAACACACAGATGAGATCAACGAACGTAGATTGCGAAACATCATTGATGCTATAAACTATAACGACAAGTTGTTGATGGATAATAACAAATATGTCATGGATGTACTTGAATCGAACGACTCATTTAAAAAGGTTGATACCGAACCTGAATTAGATTTGGATGAAGCAATCTCTGTAGAAACACCTGAAGCGGATCCATTTTATGAACGAATGATGAAGTTTTATGATGCTCTTACGTTTCCATCGAACTAGTAACATTTCAATTCATGTTTTTTTTTTCATACATATATTAAATAATGATAACCTCTTTGGTGTTTTCATTAATTACTTTTTTTATAATATCAACAGCAACTGTATTGATCATATCGAACAGAATAAAAATAAAAAATGAACGAGAGGAACGGAATAAAACAGAAAACCGAATTCAGGCCGTGTCAAGTTCTCAAGCACAAAAACTAAGCACGATCACATCTGACTTTACCTACGAGCAAAACAAAATAAATCACGAAATCAAAAAGAACAAACAAGATGCTGATAGAAAAACACAAAAACTGAATACAAAGGTTGATAATGTTGATAAAAGATTAGGTAGCTTTCAAGGACTCACAACTGCTAATTTGATGGGTATGAACAATCGATTCACATCCGAGTTTGAGCGTGTGGATGGTGAAATCAATGATAATTCGCAAAATCTGCTTTTAGAAACTGAAAATCGGAAAACTGAGGATGAATTATTGAATAGACAAACTTTATCTGTAAACAACGACTTAACTAGATATAAAACAAAAAATGAAAAAAACATAATCGATTTGAGAGAAACCAATTCAAATCAAGATGTATTAATACAACGAGCAATGTTGAGCATTCAACAAGTACAATCTAATCTTACTAGCGCTACAATAACAGCGACAGGACTAAATTCAGAAGCCCGAAATCAGATTATTCAAGCCGGTCAAGGTAATTACAACAGAACAAATGATGCGTTGAGTAAATTTTTTGATATCCACAACTTTAATTCGAATCCAACAAATTCAAAATTCAGTGAAAAAATCACTGCCACAAGTGAAAGTGATAGTGATCTTTTTAGTGCGTGGTTCGGAAACTATTTCAATCTCAATCAAGAGTCAAGATCGAACATCAATGTTGGTGCGCGAGCCATGTTTGATCAGTTGGACAACTCGTTGACAGATATAGAAAACTTGAAACATAGCAACGTAATTCAGAGCGGAATTAATAGTGATAACTCGGAAAAAATTGTAAACATTCAGAATAATTTTGTACCAAAGTTCGCAATTGAAGAGAATGATTATTTGTCGCCGATATTTTCGAATCAATACGGAATAAAGTTGGAATCCTTAAGCAATACACTATCAACGATGAGTGAGCAACTCCTAGACGTTACAAGGAATTCAACAGATGTTTCAACCCTTCAATCAAACTATGCAACACTTGTAGAAAATTTGCAAGATATAGGTGTGACCGACCTTACGACAGCTATCAATTTAAATGATTTGATGGAAAGCATTAACTCCAACAAAACGGCAATCGAAGAAAATAGTAATCTAATACAGTCGTCGTTCTCAAATTTCAAAGATGATAATTTTAATTCAAATATCGATGGTACATTTTCATTGACATTGAAAAGTAATTTACCTTATTACTACGAGGACATAACAAGTAATATTAATATGAACGCTTTGAGGGACAAAATAGAAGTCGCATCTTTTGATGATAATAAAGTTTGGAACTTGAATGACATGAAGTTCGACACAAGTGAAGGAACAAATATGTATCTCAATGGTACGTTGACTGTACCGAATCTGCGTAATATAGAATACGGCGTTGTAGCTGGACAAAAAAGCAACCTTATGCAAAAGTTTGATGATATCGACACCAGAATTAATGTTATGAACAAATGGTTGAATAGTGATTTTGAAAACGATGCTGTATTCAACCTTGATGAGACACTGAACACTAATGAGACTACTCCTCATGCATTGAAACTAAAAGATGGAATGGATTTTGTGTTAGGAGACGAAATAGAACCTGGACCGAACATTGGTGGTAAATCGGCTTCAATCTATGTACCAAGTTGGTCGAATATTAAAAGAAAACAAACCTATTATGATGAACCCAATGAACAAGAAGAGAGTTTACAAGAGAAGTTTAATACAATTGACCAACAAATCAAGGACAATGGCAACGCCATCAACACATTGCAACTTAATGGAGTAACTACAAAATCGCTGTATGATGTATTGAATGAGGCCCCACAATATGTTCACGGAAATAACACTTTAACTACTAAATTTCACATCAAGAATTTGGTCACAGGAGAATGTGATAGTGGTATAGATGCCTGCCCCACAATTGATTACAGATTCACTACTCAAGAATCTCGAATAAATACTTTAAGTAACAATATGAGTAATATATTCGAGACGCATATGAAAAATTACGGCATAGAAAAAAACATGTACACCGGTGAACTAGTATTTCACGATACCGGTAACAATGGTAGTATGTTAAAAAAACTGGTTGCTGAGTCTATGAAACTTAACGACTCATTGAGTGTAGGAACAAACGGGTATTTTTCTAATATTACAACAACAGGTGATATTTCGGCACAACAAGTTTCAAGTCCGAATGTCACCATATCGAATACATTAACATTATCGGATAATAATGGTGCACAAATTCGAGTACCAGGTTTTGATAACATCATTAATTCCACAACTAATTCTGATCTTAAAACCTATTTGGAAGAAAATTATCTTCCAAGTACCCTAAGTGTTGTTTCGAGTGTATCATATGATCGTGATAACCGTATACTTACGTTTCAACAAGGAACTGAACCAACCCTTGTGGAAATTCCGAATGTGACGAGTGTGGCAACAACTCAAGATATTATTGATCTTAAGTCAAAAACTTTAACGAGATATGAGACTTTTCGGGGGGATGTTGGTGAGTTGAGATATTTTTCCAACTTACAACAAGATACTACAGAAAGTAGCATAAAAATCCCAAGAAAGTGGTCAGTTATACAAAATGATGGTGACCGGCTTCAGTATGCAACATTATCAGACCAAGACGACACTGTCCCATCTTTTAGTAATTTCGGTTTCTATGATAGCCGGGAAGCTTTAATTAAGTCACTGAGTAAAGACCCAGAAGACAATGAACAGACAATTCACGTGAACGGATTAAAAATTGGTGGTATTTGTTTAGTGGCATCATCAGATAATAAAAAATTACAAGTTTGTAATGCTAATTGTCAAACTTGTGAAGATGTATGGGACAAGGGACAAGCACCCGAACCGAATGTATCATAATCTAAACATCTAAAATCTGATAAGACTACGAAACAGAATAAAAACTTATATACATTAACAGACAACGAAGCAGAACATAATGAAGGGTATTGTTGTCTTACTAGTAGTGGCTATCATATTGATGTTGACGTCTACCGGTATTTTTTTTGGTATCAAACGCGGTTTACTTTTCAATAAACACGCATGGGAACCCTATATGGACTTCATGAACATTGTTGCAGACGCAAATCCAGACGCTGAATGTCAAAAAGAATCTTGTTTCGTGTATGTACCTCGATATAAAAAGCACATATACAAAACAATGATGAAACAAAAAGATGAAAACGGTTTGTGCGTTTCTAATCATAACGGGAAAGAAATCACGTGTACCGGCGTTGAGCCTAACCCAGATGAAATCGAGGAAAAACTGGTTGAGTTGAACGCGAGTACGTTTTGTGACGGAAATCCAGTTCAATATTGTTACGAAAATGCTGACGAGTTGAACACGTACCATAAAAAGTTTTATCAAAAGATTTACGACCACGACGAGAACAAATGTGTGTGGAAAGATATGCATTCAAATAAGATCATGTCCGACACGGAGATGATCATGTGTCCCAAACAGCTGACAAATTGTGAATCTCTGGATTATTTATGTAGTGGCAATAACAAAAAAATACGACATCAGATCAACTCTCAGGGAAAGTGTCAACCGATAAACACTTGTGATCAATCCGTATGTGACCCTTCGCGAACATTGACATGTTTTGACTTTCAAGGCTCTACACGAACATATGAACCCACAGTGTACACAGAACGTTCGAAATCATCAACCCCAGGCTGTTCGTTTTATGATTCGAGAAATACAGAGGTTCCGAATCAGTGTAGAGTAAACACCAAAATCAATTGCGGAGAGCCCATTATTTGTAACGGACGAACCCATATTGGTAGATTAAACAACACGGGTACCAGATGTGAATATTTTGATCAGGTCACAATTAACGACTATTCGGATTGTACACTTTTTGGATGTGATTCAAATATGTTTTATGACTATGAATCAAACGAGTGTACGACTTGTGGTGATGGACTGTTCTTAAAAAACCCAGACGCAAACTCGACAGACGCTGCGTGTGAACCCGTTAAAGATTGTACGAACGCATACACACCATGTTTTGAAAACACTGATGTTAGTAACAAATACAAAAAGGTGTTGTACCAAAAGATATATGATCCGACGAACAACACTTGTATAAACGCATATGATTTGAAGTCGCCTTGTTACACGAAATGTAGGTATGACGTTGTTACTGAAGAAGATGGTGAAGAGTACTGTATTGCACCCAAAACATATGAGTTGTTCGATATTAAAAATGTCATTTAATAATAGTATAATAACACATGGATTGTGATTTGGTATCGGTATTATGTGCAATGTGTTTCATTTTTTTAAGTGTTGTTGTCATCATGTACATATGCAAGAACAAAAGATATACTATGAAAACGGTTGAAAAGTTTAATGTGTATGACAGAATTGATTTTGATGATGTCATGGATAAAAAGTGTGAGATTGAAACCGACGGTTCGAACAACGATTATGTTTTTGGTAAAGGGTATTGTCAGTCGGATACATGTCCAATGGAGACTTGTCATGAATTTGATGACGGAACAAATGACAGACCCATTGGTTGGTACACAACTGTTAGTGAGCAAACAAAGACTTTGAGTGCAAACGGGGATATTATCTGTACAGAAACTGACATAACTGACAATCAAACCATGAAATGCAATGAACCAATTCCAGTTTGTCAAAACTTAGGAGACAAAATGACGATTTATGAATATGATTACTCTCCGAATAATAATAAAAAGGAATGGGTTCAAAAAGATTTTCAGAAAGGTTGGAGTTCTTCGGGAGAGTGTAAATGGATCAATAAAGATAACAATGATGAGGAAAAGACTGACTTTGAAATCAAAAACTCGAGAACAGAACCTGTTGTGTGTTCTGTTTCTAATGTACTATGTAGTCAACAACCATCGTATACATTGAGCAACCTTCACAACTTGAATGATTATGATCCCATGACAAATGTTCTGCGTTATATAATCGACCCTGACGATGAAACTGGAGAAAGGTGTATACAAGATAGCAACTCTTCATGCGATAATTGTCCACGAGACGTAAAGTATGGTTACAAGTTGAATACAACTGAAAATAAGTATGAAAGACGAATATACACACAAAGAGTTATTGATAATCGATGTGCATATTTCGACAATCAAGGATATTGTTGTCCACAAACGATATGTCCAGAACAGTATTATGGGGTTAGGGTTTATGACGTGAATCAGTATTGTGCATTTGAGGCGCCTAGCAATCTGTTCAACAGTAATGATATTGGTGAATCGTGTAAGCAATTAGAACCATTATTCTGTAGCAATTTGGACGAACGTGATTACTTTAAGAGAACCAAATTCATACCCCGGTTAAAATCTGACGGAACGGATTGTGAATATCGTAGCGCAAATTTAGAAGACAGTCGTATAATACCTAGAGGTACTAACGGCGGCTTTGAATGTTGGGAGCGACAACGTCTATGTAAAAATAAAGATGAATTCAGAAACAGTGCACTCGGAAAATGCACAAAGTGTCCGAATGGAATGTTTCTGAAAGAAGAGAATCGAGCGGAGTTCAATGAAAGCGATGCATGTACCCTAATTGCAAACTGCGATGATCAGTTGGAAACATGTTACATCCACCTAAACACATCAGAATATGGAACGGTTAAAAAGAAAGAAATCTTTCAGAAACAAAACGACCCCAGCGATTTATCTCAATGTATATCACACAAAAACAAACCCGCATCGTGTGAAACGACTTGTGTTCATGACACAATTGGAGATTATTGTGCAGAATGTGTTGGGGGTGATTTCAATCCTCTCAAAGAAAGATGTGATCAGTTACCAGAACCATGTGAGGGAGAAGCACATTGTATGGATTCTCATGACCATATCTTTTATAAATACAAAAACCGTCATGTTAATAATAATCGGTTTAACCAAAAATGCGAGTACTATCGGAATGTGAATGTTAGTGACAACGTGAATGAAGCAATGAACTATGAAGTTACCTTGGGTGGTCCATGTCAGACGAAATGTCCACCAGGGTTTCAAAAGGATGATACACAAAGTCCTTCAAAGTGTATCTTTCCAAGATGTACAGGTACGATTGAATACACTGTAGAGCCTGGTGTAGAGCCTGGTGCAACCAACCCAAAGTTGGACCAAGGTGCGATGTCGAATATTTATCACAATTTAGAACTGGGTGGATACCCACACTACTCAAATGAATTTTGCTTGTATACCAAAGCTTCACGTATTGAAACGCTAAAAGTACCTGATGGTTTTGAAAACTGTTATTTAGATGAGGGTACAAAATTTGTTATTGGAAACGATAATGTTGAAGATCATAACTATGAAGTAAACAAGATTTATTCACTTAATACACTGTCTAATGTGTATACCAAAGATTACCCTGCAAATGTTTGTTCAACAGATTGCGAGTTTAACCAATCAAATATTGGAGAGAACACAATAGTAATAAATGATAATTTCACAAATAAATATGCCCCTAAAAAAACAGTTATAACACAAATTAAAAAAATTAATAAAGAAGCCACAGGTAACGGGCGAAAATGTACCGAATATGGTGGAACGGTTGTGTGGGGGGGACCAAGCATTTTTGAAAGGTTTCCAAGTTATAGGGCGGCTATTAATAATTATAACTCTCGCCCGGGTGTATCACCAGTAGAAAGTACTAACAAACGCTTTTTACTGAAAACAAGTACAACATACGAACTTCCTCCTGAAATCTCGTGTGTTGAACAAGGAATAAGTGAACGAGTTGAAATGGATAACACATCAGTGCCACCTGAGTATGACAGAGAGAATCGAGCTAATTGTGACAAAAAACAAAAAATAATCAGAAGATTTAAATCTGGTACAAAATCAGTAGAACATACTCGTGAAGGATGGTATAGATTAACAGATTGTGGACAAGACGATGAATGTGAACATGCAACAATTGATAATGATCCAAGTTGTTTCAGAAATGTCCCCATACCGTGTCCAACCTGTATATATTCTTCAAAATATTATCCATGCGATAATCCAGATATTCAAAATGACGATTTTGGGAAGCTGGAACAAAAATTGGTACAAGGAGGATTCAGGGGACTCCAACGTATTTGTGAGAGACAAACACTTTCAACAACAGAAAGATGTAAAGATACAGCCTCATCTACTACTATTATGAATGTTGATCCTTCCACAGAAATAATACCGTTAACTGAATCAGATATGTTTCTAACTCCAGAACCATCATGTAGTGAATGGAAAGTTGAAATAACCACACCAACCCTTGATTCATCTACATCTAATTCACCGAATCGTAGTAATGTGGAAGGCTATGCTCAAATCCAAAAAACCGGCATTCAATGTAGTCCGTCTCGTAGCCGGTTTATCTATACAATAGAGTGTATAAACCCATTGAATTGTCTAGAAAACGACAATGACTCAAATTGTCAACCCAAACAATATGATGAATATATTCCTCAATGTTTAAGCATTGGCGGAGTGTGTGAGGGGGATACCCAATGCAGCACCAGTAACTGTCAAAATGATGAATGTAGGTGTAATGAAAATGATCATTGTCCTGACAATAAAAAGTGTGATAAAGACGACGTGGCTGGTAATCGATGTGTTGAGTGTACAGAAAATATACATTGTGATAGTCTTTTGTGTTTAGAAAACAATACATGTGCTGAGTGTACAGAACATATACATTGTGATAGTCTTTTGTGTTTAGAAAACAATACATGTGCTGAGTGTACACTAAATGAACATTGTTCTTTTGGCGATTTTTGTTCCACCACCAATTATAAATGTGAACATTATATAGATTAAATAGTTCATATTTTAGAAGGACAAACGATATTGAAAAAGGTTTATCCCAATGTTATAAATTATGTAAATCCAAATCAAATCAATAACGAACGTCGAATCTCCAAACAAAAAATGTAATTTATAATAAGACAGACTCGATGTATGTTGGGGCTAATGGAATCATGATTTGTATATACAGTGTTATGTTATTATGTATATGCGTTATTGCGTTGTGGTGTATACACCATCGTCGCTCAAAATGTGTTGAGCGATTCGCATACAGTGCCTTCAGAAAAGCGATTGATGGAACCTCTGTTGATATGACGTTCGATGATGTGATGGATTCAAAGTGTACTCAAAGCAACCCGCAAAATCCAAACTACGTAGGTCCATGGGATGGTGGTACGAGTTACGGACAATGCGACAAATACGAGTGTCCATTAGAAACGTGTTACTATTTATCTCCGGACCCAGCGTTTCCAATTGTAAATGGGAAAACGTGGGTTTCGAAATCGATTCCGCAACAATTCAACATTGACTCCAAAGAATGCATTACCAACCACGGTACCAATCCTGATGACGATTCGATCGATTCGATAAAATACTATTGTGACGCATCAAATCAAAATCAATACAAGAACAATGAAAACCACCTAGAAAAGAAAACGTGTTACGAGTATGATGAAGATTATCAAAGATTTGTAAGAACGACTTATTACAATGTATTAGATAGAACGGACAGTGATGGATCAAACATTTATCTGTGGAAGAGTGAGAGTGGGACTTCTCCTGATCAAACAAAAATTTCTAATTGTATGGAAACAAAACTAGACTGTTCGGCATGTAATTATTACTGCTGCGAGTATGATCCACTACGAAGATGCGACGGAACCCCGAGAACACTCACGAGTGATGATATTAACAGAATAGTGATATATAAATATGATCAGAAAGACAATAAATGTATAAAAGATGATAACAGTGCAAACTGTTTCGGAGACTCGAGTTGTGAGAATTCAACCTTCAGCAAAGATTGTTGGCAATTTGATACGTACAATTTGGTTTGGAAAAATGAAAAATTCATTAAACAAAAACAACGGGATGGAACTTGCTTATATGTGAATACTAAGGGTGATATATGGGATGAGAGTTTGTATACTCGTACACCATCAGGTGATCCGTTTTGTTTGAGTAATCTTGAGGGAAAAAAAACGAACGAGGAATGTAATCAGGAAAACAATTTGAATTGTGATTATCTTGATATTAACGAACAACATCAAAGTGTTACATACGAACCAACTTTAAACTATGCAGGGACAGAATGTGTATGGAAAACATTAGACAAACGGCATTTTATTCAACCGAATTCATTGGAAACAACGCAAGAAAGTTCGTCGTTGTCGCACGATCAAACTCCTGAAACTTTAATGACACCAGTATGTCCATCACTTTCTCCGAAAAGTTGCAAAGATTCAAACAACGATTACCTTCGTCAGTATAATGATAAAACTGCGCCAGAGTGTGTCCCTTGTCCAATTGATATGTTTCGAAACTCTAACATGAACATCGATGAAGCACCATCTTTTCAAAATGATAGTTTATATTGTACACCGAAAGTTTCATGCGATGAAAATTCATTCACATCAACACAGTGTATGGTAGAAATAAGTCCTAATATTTTTAGAAACACCCCAATTCGATTTAAACGAAATGACATGTTTAAGCCAACACATCCAGACTATGGAAAAGGAGATAAATGTGTTTTTGATGCGGAATGGGCGGAGGCTCATTGTGAAAGAGTCGTGAATGACGATTGACGTATGCTTTTTTTTGTTAGCACATGTTAATGTAAATCTCACTCCATGCGTTTTAATTATTTTTTGTTGTTATGTGTATTCGTTATCGTAAGTACAATTGTGTATCAAATCATGAGTAAAAAATACGAAACGTTTTATACGGTTTCTCTAACTGATGCGACTGAAATAGATGAAGACACTTATAAGACATGTGGTGAATTACAAAATGAATTACAGAACGATGGTGATAATTATCAAGAAGTTGTTGATGTAAATGGTGTGAAATATTGTGCGAACTGTCCTGTCGGATATGGTTTAAAGTATGTAACTCAAGACGATATATCATGTCAAAAGATAGAACCATGTGAGTATATTCCGCGACGTCTGTGTTATTACACAATAAACGATAGTGAAGGGTTTGATTATTTTACACACTCAAACGAAACTGACCAATTCAGCCCTTGTGTGTGGTTCAAGTCTAAAGAACTGATCGATACTAATTCTGATGATATACGTTATGTGTTGAGTAAACGACAGGGTTTGGAAGAATGTTACTCAAATTGTCCAAATGATCCCAAAACAGGAGAAAGACGAGTAAAAGTGACAGACAACAGAACAAATCCACCAACACATATGTGTGTACACCACTCAAAACAAGGCGATTTTGAAACATATTTCTCTACAGAATCCACCGTGGAGTTGCCTGAAGATGTTGAGAATCCACAATCTGATCCAGTAACTAACATTTCTTGTGCTCCAAACGCGGTTCCAACTGGTAATGAATGTATTCAAAACGAGGATAAAATAGGTGTTGAAGTTCCGGAAAACACACCACCACCACCACCTGCAACGATGTGGAGATACTTCTGGGATCGACTCGTTCCTAAACATGAAACAATTGAAACAATTGAAACCACATTGAATCAAGATACATGGGAAGCTTGTAGCAACGCTTTGTCTGTTGCGAATGATGTGTTGAGTGATGGTGAACAATATAACGGGTTTATTTTCCATCCTACCGAAAAAGTGTGTCAGCACATCAAGGCACTACCTTTCGATCGTAATGGTCAACAAGAATACGAGGATATCTTGAACAATACACATAGTATTCGCGGGATGTTTTATAGTTATGATTACCAAGAAACTTCTTCTGGCGACGGGTACATTGTTAACTCCAATTATGTGGGTAACAAGAAACACTTAGAAAGATGGTTTGAATCAACAAGTATACCATCGTTTGAAGATTATTTAAATTCAAACGTAGTTTATCAAATCATGTCAAACCAACAACCACAAAGAATAGAACAACAAGAAGATAATTATTTGATCAATCATTCTGAAAAGCAATTATTCAAACATGTGGTTGGGTCGAATATAGACACGTCAGCCAAAACATGGAAACAATGCCTTGAAAGTGCTTCGAACTCTGAAAGTAACGCTTTTTACTTCAAAAACGACAAATGCGTTTTACAACACGTGTTTGGAAACGACCGAATCGATGACACAGACGAAACGGATATTAATATAACCACAGGTTTGAATTGGGACGAAACATATAACAACGCATTTTCGAATTGGAGCGATTGGACACTTGGTGTAGGTCCAAGATATTTTACAGAAGTTAATACTCCTAAGATTACTGACTATATAGCTGATATTAATACCCATCCTATTACACAATCGAAAGAATCATTATATAAATTACCAAAGAATCAAATAACTTTACTGGAAGACACATTGTCAAATAATTGGGAAACATGTGCTAAATATTGTAGATATGAATTTGGTGAAGCTTTCGAGGACATTCAAGGAAACATAAAGAACAATCCGGGGTTAACATACCATGATTTCACCCTATCAAATACCATTTTTCAATACAGTATAAATGACAGTTTGTGTACATGTTTTCCAGATGAAGCTGTTTTATCCGAAGTTGAATACATTAGAACTCCATATAACCTATTCGCAGGTGGTGAGCATACATATGTCATTGGATTCACTGGAAATCGCACACTTACAGAAAAAGAACGTAACTATATGGATTGTTCTAAGGATGGTGAGCAGAAATGTGATGTGAACTTTTACAAAAACGAAATATTAAAGGATAATTCAAAGTGGTACAAAGGTCCTGAACCTAATATTCAAAGTAATCAGATCAAGATTACAATCATGGACTATCAATATTACAATCACTTTTCTCTATGTTCAATGAAAGTATTAGACAACTCTAACAATCATATTCTACATACAATATACACGTTCGGACATTTAAGTAATCCAGACAGTTCTGGAAACGTGAGGTATCCAAATGAAATTTATCCAACAACAAAACGCACAAAAGATGGGAATTCACCCTATTTAGGAACGTGGCATAGTACTTATTCCGAGAATCACGAAGTGAATGATTACTTTTTGCATAGCGGATTTGTTATTGTTCCGATTGATAATAATGTAGAAGTCAAAAAACTAAAAATCACAGGTGTTAGAGCACAACGAATACCTTCTGTGAAAGTTATGTACAAAAACAAAGAAACAGATACAATTATAGCTAATTCTTATGAATCCACTGGACACATAAGATGGATTGACCATATGCAATCGGTGATAACAGTGGAATTTGATAATGATAATGGCCCAATTTCTTCAAATGTAGAACAAACAAATCAACACAACTGGTGTGATGATAATCGGACATAACACTGTTTGTGTATTTCGTTTGAATGTTTTCACAACTAAAGTTATAACAAATTATTGGACGACAAAGATTTCGAAAAACCAAAACAATATTGTTTAAGTATCATCAAATGATTCATCAACAACTGGGTACCCTTCACATTCATATGTACAAGCCCTCCAAAAATCTTCATTAGAATCACAATTTCCAATGTTTGATCCATATCGACAAAAGTTGCCATAGTTGCCTCCAAAACCTGGGTACGTGAACGAACTGTTATAAATTATACCGTTTGGAATACTAACAGATTCATGAGAGGTTGCTTCCAGAGTTATGGTTGTGGGTTGTTGTAAGAATGATGCAAATGCATATTCAGCTTGTTGTGCTGCAGATACAGCTCGTTGTGTTGCCTCTTCAGCTTGTTGTGCTACAGATTCAGCTTCAGAAAGAGTTGTTGGAAAACGAGTATTAACAAAATCTGCTATTGTATTAGATGCCGTTTGATATATGGAACGAAACCCGTCAATTTGTTCTCGAATATCTTGTGCTATCGAGAATAAGTTGTTTATTTGATTTTTGTCTTTGTTTCGATATTTTAAGTGTTCATTTGCTGTTGCTGCTGCTTCTGCTGCTGCTTCTGCTGCTGCTTCTGCTGTTGCTGCTGCTTCTGCTGCTGCTTCTGCTGCTGCTTCTGCTGCTGCTTCTGCTACTGCTGCTTCTGCTGCTGCTGCTTCTGCTGCTTCTGCTGCTGCTGCTTCTGCTTCTGCTGCTTCTGCTTCTGCTGCTATTACTGCTTTTTCTGCGTCTTCTTCTGCATCTGCTGCGTCTGCTTCTGCATTTGCTGCTGCTATTACTGCTTTTTCTGCGTCTTCTTCTGCATCTGCTGCGTCTTCTTCTGCATTTGCTGCGTCTTCTTCTGCTTTTGCTGCGTCTTCTTCTGCTTTTGCTGCGTCGTCGTCTGCTTTTTCTTTTGCTGCATTTGCTGCTGCTTCTGCTGCTTCTGCTGCTTTTGCTGCTTCTTCTATGGAATATATTATATCATTTATGTTTTCGAGAGCCTTACCCGCTCGATCTTTTGATTCATGAGTATAAATAGCTAGTTCATCAACTTTATTTTTTCGTACACGTATTAAATTTTCTGTACTGATTAATAAAATTTGTAATGATGTGTTTTCATTGTCAAATATGACTTGATTAAAATCACGAGTTGTTGGTGATGAGTATAAAACAATACTCTGCATATTATTAAGTTGATATGAATTTTTCGTAGTTTCAATGATGCTTGTTAAATTAGCAAGTTTATTATCACTAATTTGTGTACTAATGAGTGCACAACTAAAAGAATACAAGTCATCAATTGAGATTTTTACTACGGACAAATCATAAGGTTCTGAAGTAGATGAGAATATTAAAAACCCTTTTCCTTTACTTTTGATGGTTTTTTTGGGTTCGATTTCAAAGTGTCTGATAATGATATTGTTATCGTCATTCAATGCTGAACTTAAAGTTGATGATGAAAAATTTTCATCAATGTTGTTTTCGAAGAATTTGGGAAAATTACCTTCAAAAAATCTATGAAACATCACAGAAAACATAGGAACCCATTTAATCTCATCCGAATTATTCGTCTTCGTCATCTTGACGAAATAAATATCGGAAATGGTTCTGTCAACGTTTGTAGGATCCTGATCATCCGATGCTCGCCGAAAAAAAGTTTGTATATTAGTTATACAACCATTATTTATTTTTGGGTCACTTGAACGACAGAAATTTCCTTGTTCATCTTCGCCTTCTGATTGCATGAAGTCTTTCAACTTTCCTGGTCTCAAAGCTTCTGATTGGCTCAAAATCGTTAATTCGTTAGTTATATGAACAGAAGTTGTACCATATTTACCCATCATATTACATTTTTCATACGAAACTGGTTGAAATCCATCCTCATAAAGAGTGTCTAATTTAGCTTTGAAGTCTTCGCAACTAATGTACTCGGTTCTTCCTTCAACATATTGGTTGTCTAATATAAAGTCTTTAGATGCAAACTCTTTTTCAAACGTTCCAAACATTGATTTAAAATGTTTGATTCGTTTTGGGTTATACTTATCTAGCGGTAAGTCGGTATCTATTTTATCATATATTAACAATAAAATATCTTTGAGGTTTTGTAAATTTTCTCTTGAAGTTTCGTTTTTATGAAAAAATAAATATCTTTTGTGAGCAGGGAAAATATCAATGAAATAATTAATGAATAAATCATCCCAATAAAAACGAAACAACAAGTATCCGTTCCTACCGTAATTATATCTCGATCCAAAACGGTTCATTTGTTTAAAAATTAAATCTTGATAACTTTCAACGTGTGAAATCAATTTATCTTTTTCATCAATAATATCTTTTTCTGATTGATTGTGTATGAAGAACCATTCAACCTCAGATTCATTAAATTCTTTTTCACTACCAATACCAAACTCAAGATGAACGAAAAATAAAAGTCCATACAGTAATATGATGACCTGAACAATGGTGATGTCGTTGTTTTGTAAGTACTCACGTAAAAATCCTTTTTGGTCTATAGATAGTTTTGAATGTAAAACTTGAGTTGATGAATCCGTAAGTTCGGGATTCAATGAATCAGATACTTTATCCGTTATTATATAGTTGTATAAATCATCCATTGGTCGATTCGTTAACGGGGTATTGAATTCATTCGCATATGAATCAAAGTATCGTATTTTTTTTTTGGGTTTACTTGCGAAGTTATTACTTACTATACCGTAGATATCACCTTCGTTTCTATTCGTCGATATCACACGTGAGGCACGAACATCGTTTGTCAACCAATTAGATATATTTTCATTAATCTTTTCAATTGTAAAATCTGTATATTGAAGTTCCCTCGGTTTTGCGTGCATCCCTAACAAATCCATTCGAATCGGCAAATATTTTCTCCTTGATTGGTTGGTTATAGATATAGAGTTCATAATCAGTATCCAATGGGTTCCAATAGGTAAAACAAATTGTAATGAAAAGTTTCCCGGGGGGTCTGTGTCGCCTAGTGTGCTAACATATGAATTCAGATATGCTTCTTCTATATTATGTTTATAATATGGAAGACGTTTGCTCGAACCCATACCTTTTTTATCGACAAAGACTAAATCTATTGTTTCATCTATTAAATAATGTATCATGTATACATTTGGTGATAAAACGTATATTTTGTTAATATTTTTGTCTGCTCTAACACTGTTATTAAGTCTAGTTGCAAGTACCACAATACTTTTTGGTTGTGTGTCTGATTCATAAAATGGATAATTGTCATCAAGATCTTTAACGTACGGGTTAAGAAGTTCTTTTATTTTTTCCTTTGAAGTTTGATCTTGTGAAACGGATACATATATTTTATTGTTACTCATTAAATACAATGTTACTCCGGTGTTTGTGAAAATAGTGTCTTTGACTGTTGTTTCATTATCGATATTCGCTGGATCAATATCCCAATTCAAAGCAAATATCTTTTCGGGACCGTTTTTTGTTGAAATATTAAATATTTTGTAGATACTTTCACAATTATTGTTGTAACAAAAACTCAATCCATAACACTGTTGTTTATTAAGTGAACACTGTTGTCTTGTTGTATCGTAATAAAACTTCTCAAATGTATATTGTTTATATGTTCCTCGTATTAAATAACGTATATAGAAAAGACAAATCACGATAACAAAAATAAGAAATATTCCAAAACACGATCGTTCAGAAAATCGTATCATATTATTTATTTGTACTTATTATTACGTAGTATAAAATAACTGCAATACATGCGTGTTTAGATACAGATCCGATGTTATTGTTTTGATATTTCACATGATCATTTTTAATCATCGAGTATATATCCAGTATTGATTTTACATTTTTGGTTGATGGTATCACAAACCAAATCATTTTCGCAATGACTATTTTCTGTACATAGATCGAAAATTCCTCCGTAACAGTTGCTATGTAAATGTCCATATGGGAAATGTACATTAGAAGAATCATCATCCGCTGATGATGATATACGTAACTTATACGTATTTATTGAACGATCTTCAATAGTATCACCTTTAATATTAGAGTATCCAACCAATGTAAGATTTGAGTTCACGTCTACAAAGTTTGTATCATTCCCACTATATATTGGATTCTGATAAGTCCAACCTTCATTTGAACATTCTCCTCCGAACAGTTTCGGTTCAGAGAGCTGGATGTACGTCTTTCCGAAACTACAAAAGTTTGAATAGTGTGCGGCATGTACATCAAACGTACAATCGATTGGAAGATACTGACAAGTGGCGTTACTATAATCGTTAATAATCCACTTTACACTACCCACTGTTGTACTGCATTCTAAACGATGCTCGAACTCGTTGGAACCACACTCGTCAACTGGATGTTTTCTACAGATATCATCCAATTGTAAATTCGACCCACACGACCAATAGGCACCAGTCAGTTCATGTGTCGGACAATGCTCATTACACGAGGAATATTTCACGCGTGTTCTGTCAAATCGACAGTCATTATCATCTGTATTTTCTGAACAATTTGACCATGGGTTCCATGCTGAATTGTAAATACCTTCGTTTGGTGGAACGTTCCATTCATATTCACAGTTTGACCAATTATCTTCAAGCGTGTTCGGATTGGAATGTTCAAAGTAATAACATTCAGGGATTGTCGTTGTACAATCGATTTCTGTGCATTTACCAAATGTGTCTTCAGGTAAGATATGACGGTTATCCTGCACGGACTGAGATGTGTATATAGCAATGAATGGATCTTGTTCATTATTGTCGGTTTCACAAAATTGGTTTACATTTGAAAATTTTCCAACGAATTCACTCATATGGCCACATTTCTGAATGGAACATCCGACATACTTGACATTAGAATAACCATACTCATTTTCTCCTGGAACCGAAACATAACGTTCACTCCGATTTTCATCAATCACCCATTGTCCATAACATTGGTTAATATCAGAAACGCTGTCGGTTGAAAAAGAGGAGTTCATATGTTTCAAATAGTTATTCATTCTGGATTCGGGTAAAAGATTAAATCGTTCAACATCGTTGTACACACCTTCTGTTTTGCCGTACGTTGTATACATTGGTTGATCGTAGTGTTCGTTCACATCAAACATTTTAAGATTTTTAAGATTCGGATTAGTTGGAACTTTATCAAACACATTAATTCCTATTAACGCGTTTTCATTCTGATTTCGATTGAATTTGGAATTGAATGTGGTGTCTGGATCGTAATACATTGTTCTACACTTGCCGGACGGTCCTGGGTCCACATATACAAAAGCATTTCTCTTATCTTCGATTGCATGAGATCTGCACTCGAACCAGTTTGATGTGTTCGGGTGTTCGATCACTTTGTCGCACATGTATGAAGTTGAGTCTGTTTCTGTAAAGTTGTAAGCGAGTTTCTTCGTGTTTAGTCCGTACGACCATGTCGACAAAGAATTGTTATCATCAATCGGATAAAAGAATCGCTCGTTGTTTATATACCCTGATTGAAGTTTAATAATTTGTTGTGTTCTTTGAGTATCATCATTACCTTCATATCTCCAAATAGTTGTATTATTGTATTTTAAATAGCAATTGGGTACTACACTTTGATCACATTCTATTGTTATGTCTATTTCGTTTGGAATTCGTGTGTGTGGGATTATTTCAAATAAAGTAAAATCCTGTTCCATCCAATCAAATAACTTTCCATTCAGTGTATAACTCAGTGTATAACTGCCATCATCATCATTGTTTACCACGGGTGGTTCTAAGTCAATTGACGGTTCGAATTTTACAATATATAGTACTTTCATTTTTTCCTGCTGTTCTTTCGTACTGTTGTAACTTCCCCAACTTCTCCGTATATCTCCAGGTTCAAACCAATGTGTTTCAAACTCATCATTTTCATGGTAATTGCTTGCTGATTCTGATGTATAACTTAGATTACTGTCATCGTATATGTACGTTTCTCCATCGTATTCAACATTTAATTCAATCACCTTCTCAACAGAATCAAAAGAAATTTCAATATCCTTAATATGTTCTCTAATGTTCATAGATGCTTTTAACTCAAGAATTCCTGTACGAAAGTCGTTGATATATTCATCCGATCTCCGGTCATGTTGTTTGGACATATACCTTGCAAACGAGACATTGTCATGGCGCAAATCATGATGACCATAATGTCGTAGTCCAATTCGTTCCAAGGCATGAGGTAACTTGTGTCCATTTTGGTCACGCAGTTTTAATGAAAACGACACGTGATTTGTGTGATACTCATGAATGAAATACATAAACTGTCTGTTGGTTTGATGATCGGTCTTGAATTCTGTATCCATTCTATTCCAAAACTCGTCGATACTGTTTACATTATTAACTACGTTGGACATAAAGTTATTGTGCCCTATTTCGTTTAAACTTTTATTGTTAAAAAATCTTTCTCTGTAGGTATCTGTACCGCCTCGACTCCACCACTTATATAAAAACCTTCTGAATGGTTCGTAATTTGCATTATTACTATGAATAAGGATATTTGAACGATTCCATTTATTCAAAACATCATCTGGTATAAGACCGAATCGTCGAATCAATTTCTTCATGTATGGATTAATGGTATGTGTTTTTTGCATCAAAGGTCCATATGGTCCAATGTAAGGATTTACTTCTCTGCAGTGAGAAAGATAAATACCTGAATCCTGATCCAACTCTTTACAAAGACCTTGATCATATATATTATTAAGATCATGTCCAAACGATATTTTCACAACCCTGTCGAACATGAGATTGTAAACATCGGCAGTTAACGATTCAGCTATTTCTTCTTCTTCTTTTTTGTGTTTTAACGATATAGTTATGGTTATTAGGGTAGGTGTTGTACTGTTAACTGCTTTATCTGACAAATGGAGCGTCAATGCCTCTCCACCATAAGGAATCCACGCGTTGCGTGGAACTTTTGTTCGTTTATCAACGACATCCACTTTTTCATGTCTTTCATTCCAGTTTCTGCTTGTGACTGATGTGAACGTTCCAAACATATTTTCTTTAGATATGGTTTCATCGATTAAATTTTGACAAATTTCATTGTGTGTTTCGTCGTCCGTATCAATTGAACATGGTAAATGCACATCGTATGATTCAGATGTGAATACTTCATTGATACGTTTGTGTCTCTTTGTTCCTATAATTGTCATTGTGAAACAAATAATGAGTAACAACAATAACAGAATTACAATTAACTTTCTCATATCATTCCTATTTTAATAATACGATATTTATTTATCGCAAAGTATCGATCGTGGACACAATACTCACTATGGAGTTTATTGCGATAAACCAAATACGAACTGTGTCAATATGACCATCATAATATCATACATATACAGATATATGGTGGTGTTTTTTTCTAATGTAGAAGTAAACATGTATGGCTATGCGTACATTTTACTACCTTGTGTAGTTATTTTAGTACTTGTGTTTTTTTTGATTGTAAAGAAAAATAAACGGGGAAGTACTAGAGAAGGATTCCGTTCACGATATCAAACAATGGATACCGTGTTGGATTCGTGGTGTGATACTGAATACAAATTTGGACCGAATTACAACGATTACATACATGGAAATAACTGGAAAACAAATACAGATGAAGAAAGTACAGCAATATGTGGTAGGTATGATTGTCCGCTCGAAACATGTAAAGTATTCACAAGTAACACGATATTTGGACGTACAGAATACTTTTATCAAACACGCGTTTCGAATCAAGTGAGAGATACTACTGATCAAACTTGTATAACAGCACATAACCCGTCATCAAACGTATATTGTGAACCCGATGGTCAGCCTCCTCAATGTGTTAAAGATACTCACAATACCAAGTGTTTTACATTTGATTCCAATAAAAAAAAATGGACTGAGATTTATTTCAACAACTATATGAGTTCGAATGGTAGTGATTGCGTGTATCAGCAAACAGAGTATCCATATTCGTCGATATATTATTCGAATCAAGCATATCAATTGGGTTCACCAGATGCACCTGTAAAATGTTTTCATGAAGATGATACAACAAGTTGTCAAATCACGTATGACGGTTTTAACAACAAATATTCAGACTCATTAGGGGCGGATGTATCTCAACCAGATTACACATCTGAGTTTGTACCAAGTAGAAATGCTTTCGTATGTGATAACGGGAATAAATTAAGATACGGATATGTTTCGAATAATAGGACGGGTGTCGTTGATGGAATGACTTGTGGATTTTTGGATCCAGATTGTAGCAACTGCCCAATTACTAAAGAAACATGTTATGTGTTCGATAGCAATACACGGGAGTATAATGAGAATGTTTTCATGAATGTTTATTGGGAACATGGCGGTTCTAAAGAAGATTATTGTGACAGTTTCCGAGTAAATCAATCAAGAGACGAAGTTGATAATTTTGAAAATGTGGATTGGAAGGATTTTGCATCAGATGTATCACACGCAAATACTATATACAACGGAATGTTTCTTAGAAATCAAAACGATAGGACTTCTTACACTACTTTCGAAAGTTATAACAATGTTTGTTGTAACTTAGTAGATCCAAACCAATGTTCGGCAGACAAAAAAACGATTGCTTTCACAAAAATTAACAATATATCAGATACGTCTACAAAAGAATCGCTTGAATACAAAATAAGTAGAAATGAATTAAACTTGGTTGATATTAACGGTAACGATGTTCCAGTGGGGAACCAATTCCATGACCTTACATACAACAGACAATGGAACTCAAATGGAACAGGATGTGAGTACTGTTTAATTGACACATTCAGTGGAAGTCCTGACAGTGGAAGTCCTGACATTATTGGTTCATGTTTTAGTAATATACCTACTGATGAAGACACGCTTTCTTGCGACAAAGGTCAAGAATTGGTACAAAATGAATTAAAAACATATTGTCGGTATTGTTCGAGCAATGAATATTATGACGAAACCACATCAAACTGTAAACCGTTGCTTGGTTGTATTTCCGGAAAAAGGTTTGCACCATTTTCAAATAATGAACATATTTATCCATCTGAATTTTCAGATACGGATACAACACCATTTGACGTTTCAAGAAATTATTTCACTTCAAATACAACAGTGAGTCAATGTATACCATGTGAGAGTAATACATACATTGATGATACTGTCCACAGGAATCGTTCTTGTAAGGAGTGTCCAATTAGTAAAGGAAGATACACAGAAGAAGTCTACACTGTAAATGAAGCAAAAAATGAATGTTCCATTTGTGGTGGAAATGTTAAGAAAAACAGACAAAACAGTATGGGATATATAGTTGTAGACAGTTCGCCAACGGACAACACACCAAGTTGCTCGAATTGTCTGCATTTGGGTAATAATGATGATGACGTAAAGGCAGGTGTAGCAAAAATAGTAGGTTTGACACGGTTTAACTTGGATGATCAGAGAACAACTTCATCTTGTATCAAGAAATGTGGTGGACCTGGTTCTAGAAGAAATATAGGTAACAAACAAATCCTACCCAATCGAGATATAGAATACAAAGATGGAACTTTCAGCAATTGTCCATTTGCGTGTCCACAAGGGTTTTTTCAAAATGATTCTTCGTGTACATTGTGTCCAAAAGGCACACAACTTAACAAAAATAATCAATGTGAACCATGTGCAAATGGATTTTACAATAATATTAGTGGAGGTATCTGTAAGTCGTGTCCAAACACTATGGGAGCTTTGAGACATAAGCCGATAATAACTGAATACGATGATGGTGCTGGTAATATGTCGAATATAGGTGCTTCCAATATTTCTCACTGTAAAGTTGAATGTTTGGATAAAGATGATGACGATAGCAATGTATATGTTGAGTTTACGACTGCAAACTCTGTCGATGATTATAATTTTGACGATTGTCCTTCAACACCATGTGTCGCAGGTTTTGAAAAGACTAATTTGGACAACAATATGGGTTACACCTTGTCGAACGTATATGGAGAACAAAACAGAAGCAAAGGAGAGACGAGTCAGTTTTCATGTCCACATGAAGATAAAGCTAATTTAGAACAAAGCGATTCTTGTGTTAGTGATTCAAGCGGCGCATCATACCGAGAAGAAACATATACTGAAGGAACAACATGTTGCAAGGGTAATTTAAATAACACTGGGTACGGGGAATGTGCGTGTCCAAACAATGGTAACTTGAATGATCCGCTTGCAAAATCAAATATGGAATGGAATGGTAGTTATTGTGTTAAACAATGCAAAGATAATCCTGCTAATGGTACGATAGTACTCGGTTTATCAGGGAAATGTGAATTAAAATGTAATTCTGGTACTTACCCAACAGATGATAACCAATGTGAAGCGTGTCCACATGGTAGCAATATGAGCGAACCGCGTTTCCTGTCTGGTGGTACAGGGATTGAATCATGTTATACTAACAATTGTACTGAAGGGTACACAAAACCGTATGGAATTTCTCAATGGTCTGCAACAAATAGTAATTATTCTCCAAGATGTATTGAAAGACAAATTCAATGTCAAACCCTTAAACCGGTTGCTAAGGAGTCATTCAACAGTTATACATACACATTAAAACAAGATGACTCGAATCTACGTGTGAAAGAATTGGTATATAGTAATGTAGGGTATAACTTGTTGATTAATGGTGTATGTCCTGAAGTTGGAGCAAATGGTAACAAATTTGGATCGTATTACGTTACTTGTGAGCCTGGTAATTTAAATCTTTCACCGATACCCGTAGTGGATTTGGAAACTGGCGAAAGAACAAGATCGAGGGACAATTTATTATTTTGTTGTGACAACCAAACAACGCATATGATTGGAGTATATGATGGTGTATACGTTAGTGGATGTTGTGCACCAAATCAACTTCTTACTGCAAGTGGAAGCTGTATGAATAAATGCTCAAACGCGCCTAATCAATCGTATACAGTAACAGAAAATGGTGAATGTCTGTATACTTGTGATCCTGGTTACATCGACGTACCTGATGAACCAGGTTCCGAGAGTGCTACATAATAGTACATCGTTCAACGTTCACTTTTTAATTCATTGTTTTTAAATATTATATACTATAATAAGAAGACCATTTATGAGTTCAGATATCGGACCACGCAACTGCCAATCATTAACTGTATGTCCTCCAATGTATGAGGTGTTTTCAAATATTGGAACTAAAAAAATAAATGTAGTATCACATACAAACATTATTGGATTAGCATCATATTGTGATGAACTATTGTTGGAGGAAAACTGGTTAAGTTACAATCCTTGTCCAGACAATGCTACAAGTTGTTGTAAGGAAACAAATGGTACTACCGAAACGTATTCTCCTGTGAATAATAGAGCTGTTTGTGAATCAACTTGTCAGGAATGGTCGATGTCGAATGTTGAAGGAACACCTTCACAAAAACTATGGACATATAAGGAAATAAAAATAGCAGATGGTGAAACTTGTCCCACACCACCGATCGATTTTAGCAATGTAAGCTATTATAAACACCATGATGATTATGTAGGAAACAGCCGATGTTCGCTTAACGAGTTCCCGATATTCTCTAAGGAAGATATAAAACAAGAATGTCCTGGTGGTACATGTGATCCTGGAGATTTTGATAAGGTAACATGTACTGCACCAGCTTATTATGCTCAAGTTATAGATGTAATTAGTGATCAGTTGTCAACTTTATGCACTACTCAAACACCACCAATATCAATAGATGCAAAACTGTCATATGTTTTAGATCAAAGTATATACGATAAAATCGAATTAATAGAAATTTATAAAAACAGTTTATCGAATGATTTATGTAAAGTTTATCAATTAGGTGTCAGCAATCTAAAAGTTGTTGTTGGTACTGAGCAAAGTTTTCCTAGTGCACAGGAGCTTAACACAAGCGGAGATTTGGATGGTTTTTTTATTGTACAATTGCCAACTACGCTTCAACCTGACACTGGCGAAGAATACGATGATCACTATGATACAATTATCACAGAATCAGTGAGTAATTTATTAAACCCTTCTGATGGTACTCGTTATAATTATAATAGTAATGAAAAATTTGGGAAATGGGAAGCTTCACATGAAACAGGTGTAGATCAATATCTTTCAACAGAAGATTATTTCATTTTATCTGGTGATTTGACTCAATGCGACTCGTTTTATCAGAGCGGAGCTATCGCTGAACTTAAAAATGATAGCAGTGACACAACATATGACATAGTAGATTTTTCAATAGTACGACATCCATACGTTCGTAAAACATGTCCGATCGATCCGTTTTATTCAAACTTGGCGCAACCTTCAACAGCGTGTACAAATAACGGTACAAGTATAATATGTTGTGTTAGTAATTATAAAACTGAAAATAGCTATTATACGCCAGATACAACTAGTAGTCATACTCTTCCAAAAACTTGCACTGAAAATTGCACATTATCATCTAGCCATAAGCAAATCAGTAAAGGAACAGGCTACTATTATTGTGGTGATGTAAAACAACCAAATTGTGGGAATATTCTTGATGATCAAGGAAGTAGTAGTCTCATCAACATGTACCCTGGGTATGATTACCAATACATTAATTACGCAAGTACAACTCATAAATATTTCAACGGAGAACATGGTTCACCAACAGACACTCCAATTTGCACATCGTAAGGTATGGTGGTGTAGTGTCTGTTGGAATAATATATACATTCCATTCTAAACCCGATAAGTTTTATGACAATAACGATTTGTGTCAATCCAAAAAAACCACTTTATACACACAATTCTACAATAATCACTCTATTGGTATTTAAGGACTTAATATGAACCATACACAATTAGAATGATGACGTCAAGTCAAATTCCGAAGACGGTTATTTTTTTTGATACTATCAAGAACGCAATCACATACCTATCTCCAAATGTGCAACGCTTATTGAATGAAGAGCATGTAAGTAGGTTGGTGACCGATCAGATGTGGGAGTATCAGACACACAGACAATTCTCGATGATGCAGTCCATCACGTGTGCTGATTTGAATGGCAAGCGGTATGTTCTCGATGGTCAACACAGATTAGCTGCATTCAAAGAGTTGAACATGAAAGGGTACGATTTATCTGTTCGTATTCCTGTTGTTTGTTATAATGTGGAATCGTTTGAAGAGTTGAAATCATATTATCTTCGAATCAACAAACACCATCCGATAAATCCTTTAGAAACATCAACAGAGTGGTTCAACGATGGTAAATCATTTTGTACGTGGTTTGTCGCTGAATACAAACCCTATTTGAAAACAACAAATGGAAAAAGCAACTGTCCGCATATCAACATGAACGAGATGATGACCTACATCAAAGATTACCGTGTTTTCGAAAGAGTTCGGGTCGACAGTGATATGAATCAATTGATCAACACCGTGAAGGGGTTAAACAAATATATGATAGATAATACAACAACGATTGTGAATTGTCAAATTGGTAATGATTTTTCGAACAAATTCATGCGTTGTATCAACAAAAACGTATCTCAGCCGTGTATTTTAGGCGTATGGCGACGGTTTGAATGGATCGAGATCGCATTGTATGTGTTACAAACAGGCGTTTCGTTTTCAGAGATCAATTTATCTCAGTTCACAGCGAAACGTCCAAAAATATCAAAAAAGAGGAGACTCGAAGTTTGGCAAAAGAGGAATGGAAACACACTTCAATCGAAGTGTTTCGTATGCGAATACTCTTTAGAGTATGACGATATGGAATGTGGACATGTGGTACCATTCGTGTACGGAGGCGATAGTCAAGTGGACAATTTAGAACCGATCTGTAAATCTTGTAATCGTGAGATGGGAATCATGAATTTAAATGATTACAAAAAAATTATATAAAAAGTGTTCTGGTATAGTATGTGAATGAACATCCTTCTTGCAAAAATTGTTTCTGGGTGCATTGGGTCGTGTTTTATTAAAGTACTTACATACCCCATAGACACCGTCAAATCGTTAGAACAATGTGGACAATCAACAACTCGCCCGTGTTATTTCAAAGGGTTGCATTACGAATTATTGAGCGAAATGTTGTGTAGCGCAGTGTTTTTTACGATTTATGAAATCAATAGTTCACGGAAAACGGTGGATTGTGTAACTGTGGGAGCGGGAATGGGGGCGCTTGTATCGTCCTTTGTAAAAACACCTTTAGAATATTACAAGGTAAAGCATCAATGTTCAACGGGTATTCCTTCGATATGTATTCGAGGAATGTACAGCCATTTTCCATTGACATTGGCAAAACAGATTCCAACTCAGGTGGTCACATTCACAAGTGTTGAACACATGAAGGCATTTATAAAACATCAGTTAAACTTGACTGATGAGCCGTTACCATTGCCTTACATCATCACTGTCGGATTTCTCTCGGGATCGCTGGCGTGTGTTTTGAACAATCCGATTGACGTTCTCAAAACACATAGTATATATTCTGGAAGCGTTTTAAAAAGCGCAAACGAGATGTTAAGTTTGGGTGTGTCCAGTTTGTTCATGGGATTAAAATGTAGATTGGTGATGTCAGGAATGAACGCTTCCGTCGGGTATACCGTGTATGAAACCATGTCAAAGACATTAACAGTAGGAAAATCGTACTGATTGTGGAGTGACATAAATCGGCATCACACACCATCGTTCATTCATTTGACAATGAATGGTTGGGTTCGTATCCACTTATTACATACCCATTTGTCTCCCTTTTTAGGTGGAAGACCCGCATGTTTTGACAAAGGATGAAATATGGACTCGTTTTTCACTAAATTGAAGAAGAAGATTGCGGAACCAATCTTTGGTGTGAACGAATACTTGATGAGAGGAAACTCTGTGTGTCCACCTTCTTCGACATTGTTGATGTAAATCAACAGGGTGGAGTGTCGCAATCCGTGGTGTTTTCGGTCTTCTCGACAAATATCAGAGTCGAACGGTATACAACAATCATAATGTTCTTTATAGTATTGATTTGGTTCATACTTCACGACCTGTAATGGCTCTTGAAATGATTTGGGTTTGCCCGAAAGCTTTTGCGTGAGACTGTCGATTCGTTCAAGCAAAATCTTCGTTTTTTGATTTACATTGTCAGAATGCAAAAAAGTATTCGTGCTTGTACGTACGTCAGACACACCATTATTTTTGGACATGGTTCTACTTCTGGTGAGGGTTGGTTGTGCGGATTGTCGAATGATTGCACATTCTTCTGGATTCAATAGGTCGACGATCTCGTATATTTTATACGTATTATTTTTAAAAAGATGTTCATAAATGGTATGTTTAAACAGAATAGGTCGTGGTTTTGTTAGAGTGTATAACAATGCACTACATATAAAAATAATTAATATGTGATACAGTTGTATCATTTTATATTAAAAGTAAGAATTAATATTAGTATATATAGTCACAAAATGTTTTTCCTGAGACATATGCCTACAAGTACATATTATTCATTGACAAGTGATAATGGTGACAAGTTGCATCACAAGATTGTTTGCTTTGAGCATTATGAGGATGCCATTCATGTGGGAAACAGTTTAGCAACACATAAACACAAACACGCAGTATTTCCTAGACAAGCTAATAACGTGTATATGCTATCAAAGAAAGAAATAACAAGAGATGCGTTGCATGAAGATATTTACATAGACTCCAAAGAGTTCGATAGTGATTTTATGAAAAGCATTACAGCGAATCATCTCGCAATCTTATATGTGATACACATTTCGAATTCAAACCAATTACACTTTCGAAGCTTTGAGAAATCTGATGAAATCGATATCGATGAACTTAATAAGTTGTTAGAGTAGCAGTTGTATGTGATTACTCACAGCGCTATGCACTTTCAACAACTGAAGATATTTTCCGATTGTTCGTATTTATGTCGCTGATCAAGTTTGTTAGTTGTCGTTCGTTTAAATTTTGGTAATCAAGTGCGATTTGCAATTTTTCTTCAACATCGATATATTTTGCGATGAGATACATCATGAGCACATACAATATGAGGATGCATACAAAGTTTACGATTATCATATACAAATTTGCATTATTCGACATCCTTATATTTAAGATAGATACACAAAATATTTTAAACAATATTTAAAGAAACGTTCAATCATTATCTAAGATTAGTTTTCTTTTGAAGATCTTCTTCGTATTTACGTACAACTTTTTTTGCCAATTCGTATTCTTCTTTAGATTGAGTTGATTTTGTGCGTATGTATGGGAACAAATACAGCATGCTTTCTTGATTCAGAAAGGTCTTTGTAAATATCGTGAATAAAATCGTCATCACGAATGACGTCTTCACATCACGACATCCTATGAAGAATATGCAGAATAATGTAAATTTTCTGAATATTGCGTTCTTTAGTAGCACCTCTTGATTCTCAGATAAATCAAGTACAATGTATTTGGATCCAATATTGAATACAATCATCATTAAAGCTGCGAAAAACTTGTTTGAATTGAGACTTGTGACTAGATTATCGAGTTCCATACTAATTTAATTGTATGAAGACTATTTTTTGAGTTTCATTCCAATTTGAACGAACTGTTCCATGATGAAAATAAGCAGAATACCAGTGATGGTAAACAGTAACACGTCCGCATATGTGTTTTTACTCAATTTACGTGAGCTATCTGAGAATGATACAGTTGTAAACTTGTTGTTATCGTTCATTAGATTATTGTATTCTTTTTCTGCATCGTACGTAGCTTTTGTTTTGAATGATTCGTGTGTATCTTCATCGCTATCATATTCAGATGCAACATCAGAGTCGCTATCAACACCACGATACGAATTGAACTTATTTCTAACGATATGATAGTGATCAGTTTCTTCTTCAATCACACCATCTTCTTCATTGTCTGAATGATACGGTGAATAATCGAGTTCCGAATCAGAATCTTCATAATATGCTACGTTTTGCTGTCGTGGTTGTTGCTCCGTTTTTTTCCCTGATTTAAAATTGATTGCTCGTTTCCTATCGATTTCCATTTCCTCTCGAATACCTTTGTTCATTACATTTGAACGACGTATTGAAGGTATTTTATTCGTTTCTTTCAAATTTGTATGTTTTTTGAACAAAGAAGCGGATACACGCTCTTCATCGGAATCATATGGTTCAGGGGCTGATGATTGTATTTTTTTTTTCTTCGATGACAATGTTGAACTGTATCTACTCACACGACTGGGTTTTCTTGAGTATCGGTGTGCATCTTTATAGCCATAATACTTGTCGTAAGACTCTGTGGGATACAACACATCGAATTCAGGCTCCTTATTTTCTGTGAAAGGAATTGACGAATTACGTTTGCGTTGTTTGTATAGATTGCAAATGGGGTCATTTGACTTGGACGTTTTTCCTTTTGATTTTCTTGAAAAACTTTCACCCCAAGCGTCCTCTAATGAACTGAAATTTGTGTTGAAATAACTCATTAATTTATAATATTAATCTATCATATATTTTATATTTCAAGAAACTTAATCGACATTTAGAACAAATTTGCCTTTTGGATTCACATAAGGAACATAATTGAGAAAGAGGGACTCTTTGGTATCACTTTTCGTTTGTGATGTGTTTGAAAGGGTATCCATACGTTTCTCCGATACAGGATACCAACTTACATGAAGTAATTTAGGGAATATGTAATCAACTTTGAACCCGTTGTCTTTCAATTTATCTATAAGGTGTTCGATACATTCGCTGATGTTGAATAACGGCAGACCCACAACATATTCTGGGACATCAAAATAACAAAAATAGTTTTCTTTATTGGCGGCTTGTTCAATTTTAAGGTGACATTTTTGCAGGATGATGTCATACACATGAGTTCGACGTGTTTTTTTCTTATGAACCGTATTCTGTAATTCGAATATGTTTATTTGTTTCATTGTTATTTCTTAAAATATAATTAAATGCTCTATAACATCGCCATCTCAGGCGGTGGTGCAAACGCATTAGCATTCTTAGGGTGTATGAAATATCTCGAAGAATCGTTTCTCGATATTTCTATTAAAAACTATGCAGGCTCATCTTCGGGGTCTCTGCTTTGCTTGTTTATGATTTTAAATTTTTCTTTCGAGGAAACAGTGAATTTTGTGAAGAAACATCTAATGGACGATTCTGCCTTAAGGTTTTCGATCACGAATGTCATGAGAATTTTCACAAAATATGGGTTGGATGATGGTTCTAGAATATCAAGAGTGGTAGAGTCTATTCTGGAAACAAAAGGTTTTGATAAGAATGCAACTTTTATGGACATAACAAAAAGAACCGGCAAAACCCTTGTGATCGCAACTACAAATATATCTCGAAAACGAGTTGAATATTTATCTGTCGAAAACAATCCAGAGATGAATATCGTAACTGCGATAAAAATGAGTACTGCAATACCGTTTCTGTTCGATCCAGTCAAATATTATGATGATTTGTATGGTGACGGTTTGGTATTCAACAACTTTCCTATTGATGTGTTTTCTGATTCATCAAACACACTTGGACTCAATCTTCTTGTAGAAACGGATAAAATCACCACATTCACTCAATATCTGAATTCTCTTATGTATTGTTTCATAGACAATATCAGTGTTCAAAAATCAATGTTAATGAGCAATGTATGCAACATTAAAATTGATAAAAAAACAAAAAACTTTGATTTCGCAAAAATGAAATTCATCGTGACATCCGAACTCATCGATGAGTACATTGAAACAGGATATTCTCAATTACATATTTTCTTCAATAAAAGCGATTAAATCTTCCTTGGTACGATTTTTATTGAAAACCACATCGTGTTCTGTAGAATCGGACGCATCAGTAATAACGATGTGAGGGAACCCGCGAACACCGTGTTTCTGCATGAGTGGTTTTGATTCTTCATGATCAATGTTCAATTCAACGAGTTCGATTCCCTTGAAGTTGTTAGGGTTTTTTGTATTACAGTGTTCAACGACATCATCCCAAACAGGTTTAAATCGTTGACAATGTCCACACCAATCCGCTTTGAAAAAATAGAGCGTTTTTTTATCATTGGAAAATTCTTCAGTCGGTGATTTAGATTTAACAAATTTTGAGACGATGAGATATATTAGGATACTAACAACGACAATCAGCGCAACACTGGATGCAATAACTTTTGGGCTTTTGTACCAACCTTTGTTTCTTGCCTCAAAAAGCATTTAATATATATTATATAAAAATTGTTGGAATATCACCTAAAGCGGCAATGTGAGATTCACAGTCTATATTAATGAGCAATGAAAACTGTTCGCAGTTTATTTTGTGAAGTATTAGTTCCAAATAATCGATATCTTTCCTAGATACGAAGAGTATCCTCGATGAATCGTTATTTAAACTCTCAACATCTGTAATTAAACAAAGTGGATAATCATTCGTTTTTAAAGCTTGAAGGTAGTCATCAAACTTTGTTTCATTGCATATGAATATTGCTTTGTAAATGTTATGAGATTTATAGATATCGTCGATGACACTGATATCCATTTAATGTAAGACTGAAATTATTATTTAAATAATATTATTTAATGTGTTTACACTACACGATAAGTTAGTTATGGATATAAAGACATTTGAAGGGTTTCGTGTTTCAAAAAACGTGGTTTTGCATGAAACGTTCAGGAAAAAGTTCTTAATGAATTGTCGTAAATTCGACTCTTTGTCAAAAAATAATTCGTATCGAAAGATTCAACGAAAAACGTTCATTGAAAGAACGAACGATGATGATAACATAACGAACATTTTGAACAAAATCAGTGAGACAAACATAGAAAGGCTTCAAACAAAAATAATGATGAAATTAAATGTTCATAACGCACATTCTTTTTGCAAACAAATTTTGAGCTATTCACAAAAATCTTCTGTGAATTCGCAATATCTTGCAAAGTTGATGATTGAAATTTGTAAGGAACTCGATGAAAAATACATCAATCGACTGTTTGAATCATCCTTCGATGAATATATTCAAAACTTTCTTGTAACTTTTGACATAGAAAATGTGGACCATGAGGTTTCTGAAGAGTATCATGACTTTCTAGAACGCAATCTAGATAGTATCAAAATGCGGAACACGAGTCTTTTTATTTTACATATGTTGATGAATCATACGGAAAACATACTGAGTTTTAAGTACGACATCCATAGGGTGTTTAGTATTTTGTGTGATAAATTACATACGTTAATCAATAAGACAAAAATTGATGATGAACTTATTTTCAAAGTTTTAGAGGTGATGTATTCATTTTTAATTGCAAAGGCAGTGGACACAAATTGTCAACCAATGGATGATTTTAAGAATACTTTTTCATCCGAAGAGATTCAAAAGAAATTAAAAAATAAAACACGATTTAAACTAATGGATATATTTGATCTTATATAAAAATGGCAGGAACAAACAAAAGAGACTTAATTGTTCGTAATTTTGAATATCTTGCAAACATGTATCGCAAAACGGAACCTTTTAAATCTCGCGCATACGAAAAAGCAATTGCAATGTTACCGAAAGAAATTTATAGCCAAGTTGATGTTGAATCCATTGGTGGAAAGAGTATCCAAGAAAAGATCGCACAGATGATTAATTCGAATGAAAATTTACCATTGTACAACGAAACACACCATAGGAACATGGAAGTTGAATCTGAACAAATTGATGAATTATCAAAAGTACATGGTGTTGGAATTGTAAAGGCAACTGAATTGGTAAAACAACATTCGATTTATTCGATCGAACAACTTAGCCGCCATTCTCACTTGTTGAACGAAGTTCAGAAAAAAGGCTTGAAATATCATTCAGATATACAAAAACGAATTTCACGGAGAGAAATGTGCAAGCATAACGAGTTTCTAGAAAAAACGTTGACAGTTGATTTTATGATTGCAGGGAGCTTTAGACGAACGAATGAAACTAGTGGTGATATCGACGTATTAATTTCTGGTCAAGAAAATACGCTAGGAATGGTAGTAGATACACTTTGTGAAACAGGATACATTTTAAAAGATGGTATTTTTGCGCTTGGAGAGGTTAAGTGCATGGCGATGTGTAAACTGCCTAGATATCGATCTGCAAGGCGAATTGATATACTATACAGTCCAAAAAGTGAATATGCGTTTGCTCAATTATATTTTACGGGAAATGATGCTTTCAATATAGAAATGCGAACATTAGCGGCAAATAAAGGGTTCATATTGAATGAAAAACGACTTGTAGACAAACACACAGGAATCGCGGTGTCACAACACTTTCAAAGTGAACGAGACATTTTCGATTTTTTAGGGCTTGAATATGTGGAACCACCGTTGCGCAATTTATAAATGATGACAATTCAAGCTTGCGCTATCAACGAAACCTTCGATGATATCATAATTATTTTGTTCTTCAAATATCTCTTCTCCAACTTCTTCAAGGGACTCTTCATTAACTTCTTCATATACATTCATATACATAGATTCATCTGAATTTAACGTATCATTTTCAAACTCATTAAAATACTCTTCTTCATTCACATCTTCTTCTTGTATGATTTGTTCATATTCTTCTTCAACAGTTTCGTCGATTTGACGATTTAATATAAATGTTTCTATACTATCAACCTTATCAGAAACAACACTGATTTTTTCGCCAAGTTTATGCAAAGTGCTTTGAATGTTTATAAATTTGTTCAAACTATTTGTATTATCTTCAGTTTCGAATTTCTCTTTAATTTTCGTTGAAGTGTTCCAAAATAAAATAAGGTACGAAATAATTAATCCAATGATTAATGCCAAACAAACGGCATTCAAGGATTTTTTTTTCATTTAATCTACATAACAAAATAAAAAACATTTCGTATGATTATGGAGAACCCGAACCACTGTGAGATTTTCAAATTGGTATTTATCATTTCAAAATATTCACGTCAAATCATGCAGGTGTTGGATGTTGATATCAAACCATTGTATCAAACAGGTATGAAAGATACAAAATGTTTGTACACTGCAGTTATGCTAATTTATTTATTAACGGGATGTAAATGTTTAAAGTTAATAAAAAAGTGTGATGTGAAATACACCATAGAACGTAATCACAATCATTCGAAAGGGAATGTCGACTCTTTAATTTTGAACACGCTTCGAAAAAGGTTATTCATGAAACAGTCAACTTCAGATACACGATTGTTTTATGTTTTGATTTCCGATGGGCATTATGAGAATAAAACCAGAAATGCCTTCTTTCCCGGTCATGTGATGGTGATCGAACATTCAGGGGATCAATATTTCATTTATCAATCATACATCGACAAATACACTTTGAACACATCATTAGGGAGAACGTTGTCTGAATGCAAGCCGATTCATAATGAGGAACTTGATTCTTATATTGATTTATTTAGTCAAATTGTTGATCAGAACTTCACTTGGAAAAAAACTCACATTTCGAAATGGAATAGTTTAACTCGAGTAAAACCAAAACATTTACTTGGCTTGAAGAACAAAAACTCAACAGTTCATGTGTGTTTTAAGGAAATCAAAGTTCGAAAACCACCCATACAAGTCGTCAATAGATTTATTCACCGTACATTGAAAAAGATTGAATTTCACAAATCAGTGGGCAACAACGAAATCTTTAAGCCCGAAAACACTTCACATATGAACCAAAATGAATACTTTACACTTGACGAACTTCATAATTCGTTCAAACAGTTTCAACTCGATGTGCAGCATTTCTCGAACAAAAAATCCATTTAATACTAAATGAAACGAGGTCGTACGAGTACTTCATCAAGCAGACAACCTATCGTGTTTTTACTAGATTTGGATGGAACACTACAAGGCAATATATCGCCACAAATATATGAATACGAGTTGATTAAAAAGTTGAATAAACAAATTGTTGGTTTCCCAAAACTGAAATACAACGTCGAAGCAATTGCAATGGACTATGATAACGGGTTATTAAGACCAGATTTAGCTCGTTCATTAGAATCGATAAAAAATATTCATCACAACGTTGAGTTCTTTATATATACTGCTTCGAGTGACGAATGGGCTAAATTCATTATTCCGATGGTGCTTAAAAAGGTTCCTTCGATTAACTCTTTGTTCTTTTCGAGACAATTTTGTTCATTGGATGGAAAGAAATCTATACAACGGGTGTTACCATTCGTTAAAGAGTTTTTATCCTCTAAATATGATGTTAGGCAAATCCAAAATGTATTTTTAGTGGATAACAATTTGGTTCTTAAAAATAAAGAAAAAGATAAGCTTATTCATTGTCCAACATACGATTACGAACAGACATTAGATGTAACTAGAAATATTCCCGATTTTGTTCGAAGAGCACATTTCCGGTTTTTGTCAAAAGAACTTTTTCAAGGACAATCATCTTATGAGAATGAGTTTGAGTTCATGATGAATTACTATCTTAATTTGATGGAAATATCGAAACGTAATAAAGTGTTCAACGAAAATGAACTGAAAGATCGATATTGGCGAGATTTTGCAAAAATCTTGAATTCTTTCGATTGTTTGACAGCAAAAAATCTACAAACCGCATTGCGGAAACTGAGACTCCTTCACAAGTTATGATTTAAATACATATTAACGTGTAACTCATACACTCGAGAATTATGTTCTATTTGTCCTTCGACATAGGAATCAAAAACCTCGCGTACTGCTATTCTGAAAACGAAAAAATTTTAGAATGGAACGTATTGAATATCGCATCAAAGGATTTTCACACAATGAGCGAATTGTGCGTCTCATTGTTGCATAATGTATTCGTTGATAAAGAAATCGATATCATACTCATCGAAAATCAACCCGTTCAGAAAAATCCAAAAATGAAATCTGTTCAAATGATTGTGTACACATTTTTTTGTGTGCGAAAAGTCTTGAACAGTGATGATTTTACAATTTTATTTCAATCCGCAAATAACAAAAACAAATACATGAATAATCTGAACATACAGAGTCCAACATGTAGCACGAAGTATGTAGAGAACAAAAAAAGAGCAATCCTATGTGTTAAACAGATAATCGACTCGAAATGGTATGATATTTTTATTTCAAACAGTAAGAAAGATGATCTTGCTGATAGTTATTTACAAACACTCGCCCATATAAACTATACTCCCGTACTACCAAATCCTCCGGTACCTCGAGTGGATTCATCCAATGATTGAACAATTTCTACATCGGGTGTCGAAATTTTCTTGATGATAAGTTGTGCAACACGGTCGTTTTTTTTAATATTTAGTGAAGTTGTTGTACTCATGTTAAACAACAATACTTTCACTTCTCCTGTATAATCTCTGTCGATGACACCTGCTCCAACCATAGACCCTTTCACACTGAGTCCGCTTCGTGATGAGAGCTGACCATAAGTACCATAGGGTACTGTAAATGAAATTCCAGTATCAATCAATTGCCAAGATGAAGGACTTATTGTATAATCACGATAGCTTGAAATGTCGAAACCAGCAGCATCCTTGCTCTTTCGTTCAGGGACGATTGCATCGTCGTACAGCTTTTTGACAAGTAGGTTTTCAAACATATTTTGGGTGTTATGGGTATATGTTCAACTCACAAAAAAATCATTTTTTTTAAAATACAAACTTTTTACTTACTGTTTTTTCCACGATGAATGCGTTTTAGAATCTACTTAAAGTTTCTAAAATAAGGTAAATCAATGGATTCGAGTTTTAATTTGATTCACAAATCGGATCCAAATTCTATAGAAATATTAAGTGATGATGATTCGACACAAGGAGAAAACAAGCAGTTCAACATCACTCGTTCGCATAGTTCTGGAAATTCTCCGAAATATTCAAATTATTCATCACAACATCAATCAACTCCGAATTTGAACATAAACAATGATTCGTTAGGATTGGATTTGTTAATCAGTAACAAATCGTTTGACGTCGGAAAATCTAAACCAACATATGATTACGATGAAAATAATGAAGATGAATGCAATGAGGAAGATGACGATGATGACGACGATGACGACGATGATGATGACGATGAAGACGATGATGATGATGATATCCACAATTCACAACAACCTATAAATTCTTATGCAAAAAACATGGATTCGTTTAATCGTTCATCGATGGATAGATTCATGGACGTGCAAAGTAATTCAAGATCTGTTCAAGATATTAATAACGAAAAGACCGAGTTATTGTATCAATTCGATAGAATGGAAAAGAAAGGATTCAAAATTCCAAAACGTTTTACGATGGAATCAAGTCTGGATGATATGAAAAGAGAATTCGACAGAATAAAGAAAGACAAGGAGATAGATGCTAGTATCGCTTTTCAACGCAAAATGCTTCTCGCTTGTACAACTGGTATCGAATTTCTAAATAGTAAATTTGATCCGTTCGATCTAAAATTGGATGGATGGTCTGAAAATATACATGAGTCTGTGGATGATTATGACGATGTATTTGAAGAACTACACAACAAATACAAGAGTAAATCCAAAATGGCTCCTGAGTTGCAGTTATTGATGATGGTGGGTGGAAGTGCATTCATGTTTCATTTAACAAATTCAATGTTCAAATCGTCTATGCCTCAGATGGGAGACGTATTAAAACAGAACCCAGATCTAATGAAACAATTTGCATCTGCAACTGCAAATACGATGGCGAACAGTGGTACAGATAAAACGGGTATGAGTAGTATGTTTTCAAATATGTTTTCGTCACAACCATCAAACTCTCCTATGCAACGACCACAAAATTCCAACACAACTTCTAAAATGAATTCATCGATGTCTGGACCGAGTGACTTGGAAAATATTCTGAAAAACCTTGATAGTGACGAAAGGTTGGAAACGATGAGCACAGCTACACAATCTGAGATTTCGGAGATGACGGAAACAAACAGCATTAAACATTTGTTAACTTCTAAAAAAAAAGGTAAAAAGGTTACAACTTCTTTAAACATATAGATACCCATCTTTTGCATTGAATCTGAATTTGTTGTAAATGCAAGTTATTTCGAGTTGATGACGATTACGATTACGAAATGATTTCAATATTTTTTAAGCAGAACAACTGTGACATTCCTCTGTGGTTACATGTGTCATATTGTTTTTTGATTTCAATGGATCAATTGAAAACTGCTGAGCTGATGCTTGTGGTTTGGTTCGTAGGTAATACATACCTGTTTTCAGTCCGGAACTCCATCCATAAAAGTGGATTGAATTTAGTTTTGGAAGGGTCGGTTCCGCCACAAAGATATTCATACTTTGGCTTTGACATATAAATGCTCCTCGATCTTTTGCTTGGTCGATGTATGCTTTTTGTTTCACCTCCCAAGCTGTTTTATACAATTCACGAAGGTTCTCGGGAATTTCTTTGATTGTTTGAATTGACCCTTCATTGATGATAATAGTATCTTTCATATCAGAATTCCATAGTCCCAATTCAATCAAGTCTGATATTAAATATTTATTTACGATGATATACTCACCAGCCATGGTTTTTCGTTTGTAGATATTTGAAGTCATTATTTCGTAACTTTCGGTAAAACCCATTATTTGTGATGTCGATGCTGTTGGCATCGGAGCGACTAGTAATGAATTTCGCACCCCCCATGTAACAACATTTTGTTTCAATTCTTCCCAGTCATACATCGATGGATTCACTCCCCACATATCAAACTGAAAAATTCCTTTTGAAGTCGGTGAACCGTTGAACGTACTGTACGCACCTTTGAAATCCTTCAAGTCTTTCTCAAATTCGTTCAAATTCACAAGATATTCAGTTTCTGAATTATTGATGCTTTCTGAACGTTTTTTACTGATTTCCATTGACGTTTTCATTGCATAGTAATAAATGGTTTCAAATATTTGTTTGTTCAATTCTTTAGCTTCGTTGCTCTCATAAGGCATCTTGAGTATCATAAATGTGTCACTCAATCCTTGTACACCAATGCCAATAGGACGATGTTTCAAATTGCTACGCCGAGCTTTCTCCAATGGATAAAAGTTTTTGTCGATGATTTTGTTTAAATTTTTTGTCAATATTTTAGTATATTGTCCCAGTTCATCAAAATCGAACTTTCCATCATGAATGAAACTGGGAAGACAAAGGCTTGCCAGATTACATACAGCTATTTCGTCCGGAGACGTATATTCCACAATTTCAGTACACAAATTGCTGCTCTTTATGATGCCTAAGTTTTGTTGATTGGATTTCTGATTTACAGAATCTTTATACAGCATGTAAGGGGTTCCTGTTTCAATTTGGGACTCGAGAATTTTAATCCACAACGTTTGTGCTTTTACTTGTTTGTTAAATTTTCCTTCTTTTTCATATTGAGTGTACAACTCTACGAACTCTGAACCGTACACATCAGATAGACCCTTACATTCATCAGGACACATCAACGACCATAATCCATCTGTTTTCACACGTTCCATGAATAGATCAGGAATCCACAACGCGTAAAACAAATCTCGAGCACGTGCTTCCTCGTTTCCATGGTTTTTTCGTAATTCCAAGAAACTCTCAATATCACAGTGCCACGGCTCAAGATATACAGCAATGCTACCATTCCGTTTACCAGCTTGATTCACGTATCTTGCGGTTGAATTGAAAACCCGTAACATGGGTACAATACCGTCTGATTTTCCATTGGTTCCTCGAATACGGGAGTTTTTTCCACGAATGTTATGAATATGAATACCAATTCCACCAGCGTATTTCGAAATCATGGCGCATTCTTGAAGAGAATCATAAATTCCATTGATAGAATCGTCATTCATATGAAGCAGAAAACAGCTACTTCCTTGTTGACGCAACGTGCCAAAATTAAACAATGTGGGTGTTGCGTGTAAAAACTTTTTTGTGGAAAACCCATCATACGTTTCAAGTGCGTCTTTAATATCGTTTCCATGGATAGCAAGCGCAACACGCATAAACATGTGTTGGGGTCGTTCAATTACCTTATCGTCAATTCGCATCAAGTACGCACGTTCCAATGTTTTAAATCCGAAGAAATCAAAATTATAATCTCTTTCGTATTTGATGTAAGAATTCAGTTTATCTTTGTGATCTTGAACGAGTTTGTACAGATCATGATTAATCAATTTAACAGGTGAATACAGAGTTTCAATGACCTCACTGAATGACGGGGAAGTTTTTTTTTGGTGGTTAGAAATCGTAATTCTTGATGCTAGTTTATCATAATCTGGATTATCAGCAATCAATGAACTACACATATATGCTGTTAATTCATCCAGTTCCGATGTTTTGACACCATCATAAATACGAGTGCACACTTTTTGAGCAACTTCAAATGGATTAATACTCAAGTCCGTTGAAAGTAACTGAATTCGTCGCAATACTTTATCAAACGAAACCGTTTCATATGACTCGTCACGTTTTTGTACTTTCATTTTGTACGACTTATATTTACCTTTGTATACATTTATCTCTTAAAATGATTTACAATCTTCAATTTTTAAATACTTGGTTTATTTTATTAAACTCATGTTTATATGTTCGTGTGTTGTAAAGTCATCAAATCCACGTTCGATCGGTTTAACATATTCACTCATTGCTAGATTCATTTTTAATAATTTGTTGTTTTTTACTTCAGCATGAGTTACAAGTTCCTCTGTTTCATTGATGGATACTGTGTTTGACTTGTACTCTTCTTGTAAATCATCAATATGTATAAGGATTATCATTTTCAGCATGTCTTCAAATTTTATGGAATCGATGTGTTGAAACTCGCGTCTTATTTTTGCTTGAGAAAGAAAGTGCTTCATCAGCTTTATCTTCTCATCGGTACTCAAATGAGTCAATTCATGATGTAGAATGTTGTAGTTTTCCATAACTATTTTGTTTTTTTTAATTAAATCTCCTAATCGATATAGATCACTCTTGAACTTTGATTCGGTATCCAACTCTTGTGTTGATGTGTCTTGTGTTGATATAAACGTATCCAGATCAATTCTTCTCAAATAGGATGTTTCATCGTCTTGACTATTCATCGCCTCTGCGAACATGAATTTGATGTGAGGCAGTTTGTTAAAGTTAACTCGAATTTCATTGTTAAATGACACGTACTTTTTGTTTTTAATCATTCCAATCGCTCTAAAATTCATTCCAAGAACCACGATATCTTTTTTGCTATTATTGCTATTATCGGAACTATATAAATACTTTTTATCATCTGCTAAATCCAAAGTTGTGTTGTTCATTGTTTGCTTAATTTTCTCCATTTGATTCATAAAAGTTTTAAGCTTCTCAGATGGAATCGATGACACGAATACCTTTCGATTCACAAATTGCACATATTCAAAACTATTATATATTTGAAGGATTATGTGTGTAGATGCATTGAAATCAAAATATTCCCATATATCGAAATATTTTGAATTGTATAGCCATGTTTCTTGTTCAGATGCATATAGAAAGACTACGTTTGTGCTTTTGTTCTTATTGGTTTTGAACAAGTCAAATGTGAGCATGTGGTAAAAATCATCAATATTTTTCTCGAATGCATCATTATTGATATATTCCATGTATCTTCGATATGATTTTTCGATTAAAAACTCACGAATGATCATTTTACGTTCCAACGTATCTTCGAAATATAATTTAGACATATCGGTGAGTTTTTCAAGTCTGTCTGAAATCTTTCCTAACTGGAATCTTTTTATATATTGATTATTTTCCAAGAAATCCTCTTTAAATTTTGAAAAGAAGGCAGGTTGTAATATTTGTTTCGCCTCATCGTTTTGAACATGTGTCCTCAAAGTGTGACCATTATTCAAAAATACGAAATGGGTCTTTGTGAATTTAGATGATATATAATTCTTGAGGTCAGTAATGGTTTTGAATGAATATAGTACCTGAATAATTTGCAGTAATGTATTTGGTTGCTCTGAACTCACGCCTGTTCGAACAAAACATGACGTGTTCAAGTTAATCACACCACTTTTGCATGTTTTTTCAGGATACAAAATGTTCGACAATGGTGTAGGAAGGGTGGCGTTCTCTTTGTTATTCGTTGATGCATCTGTGGTACGTACGTACAAATTAGATTGTGATTTTTCATTTTCAAGTTTTACTTCACCATGTTCGTCAAGTGTATCTGGTTTCAAATTTCCACAACAAGGCATTCTGTACCCCTTGGGGTGTCCAGTAGCTTTTAAAAAACGGGGATAATGTTGCTCGACACCGTTTTTAACAAAATACTCATGTGTAAACCGTATTGCATTTTCTCCTTTCGGGCACTTGTTATTCCTACCAGCGTATTCTTCTTCGGTTAGACTTACTCGACTTTGATGACACCACAACCTGGGACAAATGTAAAAATTCAGTTTCTCTGGAGGAATGTCCTTTTTCATTCCATTACGAATGGCCTCTTGTTGTTTACTACTCGTTTGAATAAAACCGGTATAAGAACCTGGATGGTTCTTATCAATGTGATATTTCTCTGATTCCGTGATAACGATTGGCTGTCTTCGATCTGACGCACCACATTGGCGAGCATATAATGTGTATTTTTTATCACTCTGATTCGATTTGTTATTGTTCCACCTTCCTGGGTTGGGATTCGTAATAAATAAGTTAGGATCTGCTCTTTCCAATTTTTTAAGAACTTGTTGAGTAATGAATTGGTTTGACTGGTTCGTTTGGTCAGCGATTATTTCATCATTGTTCAAATCTGAGTCATCATTATCTACATCATAGTTATCATCTTCTTCGTCAGAATTATCATCATCTTCATCATAGTCGTCATCATAGTCTTCATCATTTATATCTGATTCAGAGTCAAGTAACGCAATATCTTCGTGATCTAATTTCACATCGTTAATAATGTCTTGGATCTGCTGTAAGTCTAACAATGTAGTGTCACTTCCTGAAGTTGGAAGGAATTTCTTTTTGGCAGTTGATTTTCTATGAGATGATGTATTGACAAAGTCAAGTTCTCGACATAAAAGTAAGAGGATGTAATGTATCGCATTTGTGACATACTCGTGATTTTGAGTGTTTGTTGTTGTGACACGAACGATATTGTTGTTAATAACCTTTAGTTTCATGAACACTCCGGTATCGAAATCTTTTCGAGCTGAGATTGTGTCTCCTTTGACATTTATGTTTATGTTTTGTTTTATTTTGAGAACTTCTTCCTCCATTTGTTGTTTTGCGGCATCCAAAGTGAGTCCTTTCATCTTCATCAAGTCATCAATTGCTTTTTCTTTGTCAGTTCCCATGATGACTTTATGAATGTTATAGTCGATATCTACAAAATTATTGACTTCTTTGAATTTCAATGCATAAATATTGTTTTTAAAATCTATGAGTTCAAAAATCGATGACACTTTTTTCAAATTTGGTTGGAACAACGATACTTCTATATTCAACGTTGAGTCTGTCATTTCAACATCAGTATACGTATCGAACTCTAGTATTTCTATGAATGGTGAATCAAAAATATTTGTATCCTTAGTCAAATTGTAAACCCCTTCTTCATTCATATCTTTTAGAAAAGACCCTATCTCATCGAATGTATCAATCACATCAGACAGTTTCAATGGATATTTTTTCTTAAATATATATGAAATTTTATATGTTCCATTCGTATATAGAAATAATCGTGCTTCTAATTTTTGGAACGAGAAGTACACATGTAAACTCTGTGATAATCGATTCGCATTCGGCTCCATATCGGTGATTTTCTGTAAAATACTCTTTCTGACGTTACCAATGGACACTTTATTCACCTTGTATTCTGTACTCAGTTTGTCTTTGAACATAATAAGAACGCGGTGTGTGGTCGTGGTGTGCATTCGATTGAAAACCTGTTTCAGAGAAATGTTGATTTTTCTGGAGGATTTGATGCTCTTGAACCATAATCGTTTCACTGTAGTATGAATAGACTCTTTGTCCATCGGATGTTTTTTGAAAAATGTTTGAACCTCGTTGTGAAAATGATCTCGGAATATATGATGATTCTTGCTTAATTTAAAATGATTTGAATTCAGTGGAAAATATACGTCTTTGTCTTCTTTTTTAATGGACATTTTATCCTTAGTAGTAACGTTAATGGTATTCGCATGAACATTAAATCTATGGATGAATTTATTGATGTTTAATGAAGTAATAATTCCACTATCTTGTAATGAAAAATTAAATTTTGTGTATTTGTGAAAAGGATTAATGGAAAACGCTTTATGAGGATCGCTAGAAGTTGTTTTGTACGAAAAGCCCAATGATGTTAGCATAAATTGGTTTTTTAACACGTTTCGAAAATTTTCAAGAGTCATTTCAGACGTATTCATCGATTTTGAGTCTATATCGAAATACATATTCAAGATAATTTGAAGTTTTTCTGGATCATAATTTGTAAAATTTTCCAAGAAATCAGTCAGCTCATCATGACTCGGAATCCGTTTTATCCAAGCGTACAATTCATGTGAATTTGTATCTGTCACATAAGTAGCAATTTTGTACAGAACTGATTCCACAGTATCCGTATCAAAAATATTCACAGACACATGGATTCCATCATTATTATGTTGTTTTTGGTAATCCATAAATTGTTTTTCATCTGTTGTCAATACATATGTTCTTTTTGAAGTTGATGTTTGCCAATAATGAACAACATACATATTTTGTAAGCTATATGTTGTCTTCATTTTAAATAATTGAAGATTTTATATCAATTCCACAATAGGTTGTTGGACTTTTTGAAAAGTCAACATGGGTATATATGTTTATGTCAATTGCTTCCTGTAGAAGCATTTTGAAGTTTGTCCAAAACGTGTCTGTATGTCCGATTTCTTCAGTCATAAGATGGCCCAATTCGTGAGTTGCAACATACATGAGCACATTTTCAGAAACGAAATCACCAGATTCGTCTCGTTCTCGGATACAGAACACAATTTTTTCCCCTTTGTTCACCGAATAAGATGTATAATTCGAAGATTCAGTGCCTTCAGATATGTTTTCCCTTTTATAGTTTTTTGACAATCGTATGATTCTTTCGTCTTCAGGGTACTTTTTCATCAAATGTTTTATGAGTTTTTCGATTTTCGAGTTCAATCTGGCTAATATGTTTGCGGCATTCTGTTTTCCCTCTGTATTTTTCACTAAATACTTTTCATTATCAACTGTGGAAATTACGTAAGAAACCTCAAAATAAATCTTTTGAATGTAAAAAACCGAAATCACTACGATGATAAATAATAATATACCTTCAATTTTGTTCATTACCGCAGTATAATGAATACACAGATTTAAAAATTGAATTCGAGTTTTTCAATATTTCAATTTAAAAACTCAACACACAATTACTATATGGATTCACAAGTGTTTCGAGATATTCCAGTAACGATTGACGGTACAAAATCGTTATCATTCCAAGTGATTGACTGGTACTCAGTCGACTTAGATGATGATAACGATGAAGAAAGAACATTTCTCATTAAAATGTTCGGAGTAACCGAACATGGAAACTCGGTGAGTATGAATGTATATGGGTTTCAACCATTCTTTTACATCACATGTACGAACAAAACTTGTTTGAGTTCATATCATATTCAATGTTTAAAAAATAATATTCTGACTTTGTTCGAGAAACAAACGGCTTCTGGTTACCTCGATGACAATCTGTATTCAAAAATTGTGAACAGTTTTGACATCATACCTGTTAAGAAGAAATCAATGTGGGGATTCACAAATAATGAAACGAAACAGTATTTGAAATTCGAATTCGATAACGTAACAACCATGTATAAAGTGAAGAATATTTTATGGAAAAAAATGCGTGTTGGAGATTTTGTCACATCGTTTAAGTTTCATGAATCGAACTTGGACCCAATGATTCGGTTTGTTCATCAGCAAAATCTACAGCCAGGAGGATGGGTCACCGTTTCAAACTATTCTCAAACGAACGACGAACTTGAATCAAAATGTCAAATCAATGTTTCAACACACTGGAAACAAGTTCATCCTTTTGAAAACAACTCAATGGCACCATTTGTGGTTCTGAGTTTTGATATTGAATGCACAAGTAGTCATGGCGACTTTCCCATGGCACAAAAATCATACAGTAAATCAGCCAACGAACTCTCTGAATATTACAAAATCGTTCAAAAAACAATGAATGAACGAACGCTGTTAATAAATGCTATCACTTCTATGTTTACAAGCGAACCACATGATCATATATCAAAGGTGTTTACAAAGAAATCGGTAGATATAAACACCATACAAACTTGTATATTAGAACATATCGATGACATCATTTCAATATTAGAAAATAAGATTCATCATTTACTAGGAGAAAACGAAAAACCAACTAAACGTTCACTACTGAGACTTTTGAATGAAAAACTGTCTAAAATATTGCCCGAAGTTGAGGGTGATCCAATTATTCAAATTGGTACAACTGTACATAGATACGGTGAAACGAAATGTTTCTACAAGAATGTGATAACACTTGGTACGTGTAAATCGATTGATGGTGTTGATGTCATTCAATGTGAAACAGAAGCGGATGTAATCAAGGAATGGTGTAGTCTCGTGAACCGAATTGACCCAGATATCATGACCGGATACAATATACTTGGTTTTGATTTTGACTACATGTACAAACGGTCTCAAGAACTTGGGTGTGTGAATTTTCTCCGACAATGCAGTCGAATGGAAAACCACTTGTCTGAATATAGAGAAAAAAATCTTTCATCATCTGCACTGGGCGACAATCTTTTAAAATATGTAGATATGGAAGGTCGTGTCATTGTCGACTTAATGAAAATTGTACAACGTGATCACAAACTTGACAGCTATAAATTGGACCACGTAGTGAATACATTCATTAATGGAAAAATTACAAGAATCGATGGAAACATTTTACACGTTGAAAACACGACTGGTTTAAACAAAGGTGATTTCATACACATTCGAAATGAAAAGTATCAAATTCTTGATGTTCATCAAGATGATAAGACTATTGAGTTGTACTCTAGTATTAATGAAACGAAAGAACCGAACAATTGGGGTTTGGCGAAAGATGATGTGACTCCTCAAGAAATTTTTCAATGTCAAAAAGGAACTGCTGAAGATCGAGCTCGTATTGCAAAATACTGCGTACAGGATTGTGCACTTTGTAACAGTTTGATGATCAAATTGGAAGTGCTTGCAAACAACATCGGAATGGCAAACGTATGTCTCGTACCTTTATCATATATTTTCCTTCGAGGTCAAGGTATCAAAATTTTCAGTTTGGTTGCAAAACAATGTGCAGATGATGGTTTTGTAGTTCCTTATATTAAATTTGACCCTGATAAACTCGACGACGAAGACGGATATGAGGGGGCAATCGTGCTGGATCCAATCCCCGGAATCTATGTTGACGCACCTGTATCCGTTATGGATTATGCGTCTCTGTATCCTTCAAGTATGATCAGTGAAAACATTTCACACGACTCGATTGTGTTGGACAACAAATATGATAATCTGGAAGGATATGAGTACGTCAACATCACCTATGATATATTTGATGAAAATAAGAATAAAATTGGAGAAAAAGTTTGTCGATACGCCCAGTTTCCAAACGGTGAAAAAGGACTTTTGCCTAGAATTTTGATGAAGTTGTTATCACAACGCAAGTTGACTCGGAAAAAGTGTGAATTCAAACGTGTGACATTGCATTCAGGCGAATTTTATGAAGGAACAATCAAAGAACACCAAAACAAGCTAGAAATTATTAATGTAGACCAAAAATCTATTACGATATTGAATGATGAAATTCATTCCATTCGTGACGCATATAATGAGTTCACGAAAGTTGTATTGGATGGTCTTCAACTCGCTTATAAGGTAACCGCAAATAGTCTCTATGGTCAAGTCGGTGCAAGAACATCACCAATCTATATGAAAGAACTCGCCGCATCCACCACGTCAACTGGAAGAAGTTTGATTCTAAAAGCGAAAGCATTTATGGAAAAACACTACGATGGAAAGGTAATTTACGGAGACACAGACAGTATATTTGTTGATTTTAGAATAAAAGAAAAGTACAACCTAGACGGAAAAGAAGCACTTCAAAAGTCTATAGATGTATCGGTAGAGGCAAGTAACGCATTCAAACGAGAACTGAAGCGACCCCATGATTTGGAATATGAAAAAACTTTCTTCCCGTTTATCATACTTTCAAAAAAGAAATATGTAGGAAATTTGTACGAGATGGACGTAAACAAGTTTAAACAAAAAAGTATGGGTATTGTATTGAAAAGACGAGACAATGCAAACATCGTCAAGAAAATTTATGGAGGTATCATTGATATATTGTTGAATCAACAGACGGTTCATGAGGCTGTCCAGTTTTTACAAAAATCGGTTGAGAATTTGAGTCTCGGAAAATACGATATGAGTGATCTTGTAATCACTAAAACGTTAAAAAAAGATTATATTGATCCGACAAAAATTGCCCACAAAGTATTGGCAGACCGTATGAGACTACGTGATCCCGGTTCTGCACCACAGGTCAATGATCGTATTCCATATGTATATATCGAACATGATATATCAAACAAAGAACTGCTTCAAGGAGATAAAATAGAGCATCCAAAATACATCATGGAGAATAAACTGAAAATCGATTTTATCTTTTACATTACCAATCAAATTATGAAACCAGTATGTCAATTGTTAGCATTAGCCCTTTTCGATTTACCCAAATCGAAGACAAGAACCTATTATAGCAATAAACTCAAAAGTTTGATTCGTTTGTGTGAAGGCGATGTGAAAAAAGCAGAGGACAAAATAAATGTATTGAAACAGAAAGAAGTAGAGGAGCTTCTGTTTTCGCCCATATTACGTAAACTGAAGAATAAACGAAGCGGTGCAACAGAAATCACATCGTATTTTAAATTACTTTAAGATGTAACAGAATCTACAAACAATTCATCGTACTTTAAAGTATCATCATATAGCTGATTAATAAAACTAGAAGTCGTTTCTGTAATTCCAGCATTAGCATAATTTGTCTCGAACTGGGTAAGGTATTGTTTAAAAATATCATATCGATAATTCATGTGTTTGTTTTCATCTTTTATCTGTTTTGAAAAGAGTTCAACAAATCTTTTTGTCATGTAATTTAATTGTTGGTCTTCGTTTATTTCAGTTGAGTTGAAAATGGTGTTTAAAATATTTTCATACGGATACGCTGGGTTTTCATTCACAGACTTGAACCTTGTTGGAATAGACGTACTAGCATAATTCGTTGCGTAGTTCCACATGATGAGCATTTCTGGAATGTACAAATACAACAATTTCGATATGACAGAATCATCAGATATATTCACTATCGGAATGATCTCTCTGTTTATATTGTTGAACAGTAACTCTAACAAATTGTTTCGTGCATCGTCAACATCATCGTATTCCAAAAAGAACTGATTGAAGTATACAAATGGATTTGTTGTAGAGCTATACATCGTATTCATTTTGTGGTGGTTGAAAAAGTTCAACATCATAGTGTCAACTTGTTTGAAAATGATGTCTTCATACAGAACATATCGTAATAGGTTTGGAAAATAGATTTCGAAAATGAATGTTCTCAGGTCTTTGTCTTTAAGAACCGTATACAATTCATGTTTGTTTTTCTCTATATATGCGTACATAGGAATCACTGGAAGCGATGTGTATCCTTCGTTAGTATTTGTTCCGTAATTGGTAAGGATCACTTTTTCAAGTCGTTCGATAGCGTTTGTACTGTTATTAAGTGGGCTTGCATATGATAAAAATCTGTTTTTCAGTGTTGTTATTATTGAGCATATACTACTTTTATGAGTTCGAATAATTTCCTCAATATCGAAAATTTCATTCATTACACCAGAAAATAGCCCGAAAACATAGGTTTTTTGTAAAACATCTTTTTCTATTACTGTCAACGCAACGTCTGATATATCTTCTGAGCACGATTCAACATATGAATCAATGAAATCAATGGTAAACCTGTTCAAATTATAAGACACATTTCTTCTGAGAAGACTTATATCATCTTTGAGACCTTCAATCTGTTTAGCTTGTTGATTATGTTTAGCAGTAATTAACTTTTTATTGTCACTAATAAGATTTGGTAAAGTTTTGATTTCATCAACGTTCAACGTATTCAAGAATTGGATTATACTTTTACTCGTCTCCTTAGAAAACTTTAAACCTAAATCTTGTTTCGATTCTCTCAAACTAATCTCATTCATTTTGTTTTGAATACGGTATTGTTGTACTGATACAAAAACTAAAACGACAATGAAAATAATCAATATGAATGAAATAACGAAGCTTTGTATTAAATTCATATCTGTTCACTTTACTCTAATAATATAAAAAATACATTAAGTTGTGTACTCCGTATGGTTACATTTCGGGTCCAAACTCGTCATTTTCAATATACTTCAGGGGAATTGGATTACAAATGTACTCGTATGGTTTTGGATACGACGAGGTTTTCGCAGTCACGGTAGGTATGGATTGTAAAGAATCAACTTCAATACATATCAATGGTTTCATGAAAATATTTGATGCATATACACTTAATTTGTCTGTTTCCACACCGGAAGATATTAACAACTTAGCTTTTGAACATACAAGTAATCTTAGAAAGTCCGTATATTCATTACTGATGGTGTTTCCAAATGATAAATCTTCGAATTTGGTTGTGTTTGTGTTTTTATTATTTTCTCCTGAATTCACGGATCCGAATTCAATGATGAAATTTATGGGAACGTCATACAAACCCATTTGTCCCACCACAACACCTGACAAATCGTCTTGAATCATTTGAATGTATACTTCGTGTCTGCGAATAATATAATGTCGAAACGGAATTCGATTGTCCATAATTTCATGTTTTGTTTCTAAAACCAAATACCTCTCTTCATCTGTGTTAAACTCTATATGCTGAAGGAAAACAGTTGGTTCTAACGATGGATTGTAAACGTATTCTTTGCCGAATAAAAAGTCTTTTTTAATCATACACAATGGGTTCAAGAATAGATCGTGGTATGGACAATCGTGTTCCCATATTACAAATAACTTGATCTTGTTTTCATCACACAACACTTTAGCAGAAACTATCACATTAATCATTTCAATAATACTTCCTTTTGGGATGATGACTAATGAACTACAACGTATCATTTATGATTATATGATAATATAAAATTCTATTCATTATTTGACAATGATATAAGAACAACAGAATATTATAAATAATGACTGATAATGATTGGTTTACCGAATCTTGGCAACACATGTTATGTGAACACCGCACTGCAATGCTTATGGGCTTGTGATTCGTTTCGCAACTATGTAAATGTACACGATAACGCATTTTCGGTTTCTACAGTGTTTGAAAGCAAAAGGCTTCCTCAAAGAGTTCATTCATACCAAAATATGATACGTAAAATAATTACATATATTCCTGTTTTAGATTTGAGAAACCAAATGGATATTCATGAATTTCTTTCATTTTATTTTGATTATTTTTTTGAAACAAACAAAAGAGTGATTCGAATACAAAAACCCTTACTATGTACAGGAAACAAAAGGATATCGTATAATCTAGATGCGCATTGGTTCAATACCTATTCAGAGGTTTGTGATTTAGTGTACGGACAGTATTTAATTCAAACAACATGTTTATCTTGTGATCATAGCGTATATAACTATGAATCTTGTAGTGTGTTGTCATTAGCAATACCACAACATCAAACATGTATTGATACATGCATAGATGAGTATTTTTCGGATACCACTGTGGAACGAAAATGCGACAAATGTAAGTATGGACATAGCGTTCGGAAAACGTTCTTATGTAAATGCCCTGATATTATCATCTGTTGTTTGAAACGATTCCAGCTTTCTGGAACAATGTTTTCGAAACAAACCACACCGATTCGAATTTCGAATACACTGAACTTGCATAAATTTACAAAGTTTAACAAATCCGAATCCCTGTACAAATTGAAATCAATCGCTCTTCATCACGGAAATCTCGATGATGGGCATTATAATGCACTAATAT
>Ga0255759_10000095_pt1 | contig 75798 bp, 69 predicted proteins | sample 101ome_20_FD_179959 | JGI IMG/M metagenome (GOLD analysis project Ga0255759, IMG submission 179959) | Coastal salt marsh microbial communities from the Groves Creek Marsh, Skidaway Island, Georgia - 101404AT metaG (version 2) | ecosystem: Environmental > Aquatic > Marine > Intertidal zone >... | reverse complement strand
AGGCGAAGGAACAACAATCGTTCCAATGGTCTTAGAGTTCCGTGAAGGAGCCTCCGTGATCCGCTCATTGCAAGCGTTTGATGTGACGATTTCAGGAACGGGGTACACTCAGCAAACATGGACAACATCGATTACAAGTTCGGACATTGCAGGGCTTCCAACTGGACAATACACTCTTGCAGTGAACATCGATCCCTTCCAATCAGGCTCGTTTACACAAGAGAGTACCGATAACGATGTTCTCTTAACGACCTTTACGCTTCCTGAAATCCCTGATGTCTTTGTTGATCCGTTAGCCCTCGCAAACCTTTCTTCAGTGCCTGCAGGCGAATTCGTGAATTGGTCGATGACTGCAACCAATACAGGGGATGTAACCGTTTCCGGGACGTTCCTATACACGTGGGAAGGACAAACCTTCGAATCTCCGTTGATTCTACTTACCACTGGACAGACCTACACCTACACGACTTCTCGTGGAACATCTTTGGAGCAACATACTGCAGAAATTAGCGTGCAGTGGAGAGCCGCGTCAGGTTCCTACGATCGAGTTCCAACCAACAGTGTCGCCACTGGATCTGTTTTGGTTGAAGCGAATCTTCAACTCTCCTGGGATGGCGACTCAATGGTCTTATTCGATGATGCGGGTGATGTCGCAACTTTCCCGCTCGAGTCGGGAGAGAAGTACACGATGACGCTTGATGTCAAGTCAACACGTGGAAGTGGTGACGTATCCTTCACCTGTAAAAACAGTCAAAACACGTGGGATACAATCGATGTATCCATTGCAAAGCCAGGTGATCGGGCTGAGGTTTCTTGCACCTTCACTGCATCAGGAAGGATGTCGATTGTCCAAATGGTTCCATCCGATGCGATGATTGTTTCAACCTATGAACGCTCGTTCTCAACGGCCTTTGCAGATGGAAATGATGCGAGTGGAGGCAACAGCGACGGGACTGGAACGGCCGTTCTCATGTTTGTTGGAGCTTTGGCTTTGATTGGTATATTGGTCGCTGCAATCATCCTTACACGAGAGCGTGAAGAAGAAGTTGAGCGTGACATTTTCAATTACTGTCCAGCGTGTGACGGTGAACTTGAAGGCGATGAAAACCGTTGTCCACATTGTTCCTTCAACTTGCGCAAGGCACGTTCGCAATTCCACGATTGTCAGGAATGTGGCGAATCGATTCCTGATCTTATGGAGAACTGCGCTTATTGTGGTGCAGAACAAGATGTATCATCCTACTTTGAACGACGTGAGCGACGTATTCGCGAAGTTTCAGAAGAGAAGGAATTGGTTTCTCTTCCTGAAGAGGATGAAGACGAAATTGTCAGCGGTTCAGAAGACTTTGCTGATGCAGTCAAAGAATTCGGTTACGATGAATCCAATCTCGAGGACGAGTGGGATGAGAATGTTGTGGCAGCTGAACAAGAAGTTACGGCTGCTTACGATCTACGAAATGCTGACGAAATAGCAATGGAAGACATGACCGAAGAGGAAATCGAAGCAATGCAGAGTCAAGTGGTCACCACACTCAAGACTGTTGCAGAGTCCTTCGAAGGCCATGATTTGGATGCATTCCTGCCAACCAAGGATGAGATGAAGTCGCTCAAGGACGACGGTGCTGACAAGGATGGAGATGCTTGGACAACCCTCTCAGCGAGTGATGCACAAATCCGCGGTGATCTCTACGAACTCACTGGTGAGGAAGGTGTTATGCCCGGAGAGAAGGTTCACGTTGGAATGGGCATCACTGACAGTTCGCTTGCAGGAAACGAAATCAAAGAAGCAAGTGCAGACTTCGCATTCGAAGATGAATCCGAATTACCGCTTACTGTCGAAGACGGTGACAAGACTGTTGCTGCAAAGCCTCGACGACGACCACGTCGTAAGCGAGAGGCTGAAGTCGAGACAGCAGATTGTGGCGCATGTGGGGCAGTGATTCCTGCAGATGCAAAAGAATGTCCAACGTGTGGGGCAAAATTCGAGTGACGGTTGCCTGTCAGCACTCATAGGGTTCGTCATCGCTTGCGCTCGGAGTCATTCTTGCGTCATTCAGGCAAGGTGGTTGAATTGCTCCGTTCGTTTGAACACTTCCCCGTGACGGGGTGATTTTCATATCATTGAGTCGAGTGGCATGTCCATGCAGCAGAGGTTGTTGACGGTCTTTGTGGCTCTCTCGATGCTGCTTTTATCGACATCAGGTTGCATTGGTCTTCTCCAGGGAAGAGAGTACATGGAGCATCTCCGTGGTGATGTCAAGCAAGATACATCCGTTGAAACAACCGTAGTTGAATATGCCTTCACTAACGCTGAGGTACAACAGGCATTCAATGAAAAATTTACTGTTGATTCTGAAGTTACGAAGATTGGTGTCTATTTCAAAACTGAAATGGCAGGAGAAATCGTGAAAGATTTTTTTGAGCAACTTGGAATATTAGACCCTCGTGAAGTTGAAGTCGAAATCAAGGATCCATCCGGGGCAGTCAAGTACAACGCAACACACATTACAACCAAAACAGCCCCGTATGTATTGATTGAACCTGAGTCTGATGGCGAATTTATTTCCGGTGAATGGCAGATTGAAATTACTGGAACGGGTGGAGGATTCCTTACAGAGCAAGACAACTTCCTTCTCAGTGTCGATGTGACCAGAACCTGTACCATCTATCCCCAGGATGATGTATGCGTTGTCGATTAGACAAGTGATTCACTGCAAGCGTATCGCCGACTGCAATTACGACACTTGCCTTCACGTTCATGGTTTCGCGTGGCTCCGCCTTCAATCATTAACCGTTGAACTTCAATGATGCTTTCTTGTAGATGCTGTTTTGCGTGTTCATCCCAGAAGACTTGGTGCAGGTCATCCTCTCCATAGCGAAGGATGCCGTATGGCGGGGTTTTTTTGGTGCTACTCTCGACCAATGAAATGTATGCGAGTAGTTGCAGACGGTGGGATTGATGTGGCTTCCTAGGAATCTTCCCTGTTTTCTGTTCGACCGGAATAAATTCACCATCAATGATGACAATTTGATCGGGGCGTCCACGAAGTCCTGACACCTCGTCCTTCAGAAGATCACTGCTTCTGTCATCATCAGAATACAACAACTCTGTTCCTTCCTCGAGCCCAATTTTTTCTCGACTGGCAACCATTTGGTTTTCAGCTTTGAGGGAGCGTTGGAGTTGCCATGTTGCAAAAAATGTCCAGATGAAGGCGATGACAATGAGGACAAATCCGGCCTGACTTCGATCCTCAGCAGCGACCAATGCAATAGCATGGACTCCAATGACAATTGTAGCCAAGAGTAATCCCGCTTCGGTTTTTCCTGCCGAAAACCATCCTCCTAAGAATCCAATTGGGCTCCATGTTGGTTCAAGACCAGTCGAGGCAAAGCGATGCTTCATCTCACGAATTTCTTTCATACTCCGTTCGATTTTGAACCAGTTTCGCCACGGGAGAGCAATAGAGAGAATTGCTGCAATAAGACAAGATACCGACCACATCGACAGTACCTTCGCGAATTCGATTGGTGAATTCATAACATCATCAATGTAGAGAAATGCCAATGCATCAATCGCAAAGGCGATGACAATTCCATACCACCATGACCAGATGAGAAGGGAACGACGCATACGAATCAGCGCTTCTTGGAAGTCGCTCATTTCGTTGTGAATTACCTTGTGTTTCTCAACACCTTCCTCAACCGCTTCACCGATGCCCGAGGCTCCTTCTTTGGCAAGTTGCCAAGAAAGTGGACAATACATGAAGCGCTCCAAGTCACTTGCACTCACGGGCAAGGGCGTACCCAAATCATCGAGATAGTAGCCTTCTGGGCCTGCTTTTCCATCCGCAAAAGTGGCCCCCATAATTTCATCTTTGAACCGAATAGATTTGATTTCTTCCCCTTCTTTCATCAAAAACGTAGTTTGGAGATGATGCGAAGCGGTTAAGAAGAGGGTTCAGGTCGGTTGCTTGCTGAGGCACTACTATGTCTGAAGAAACAGGGCTCCTGATTCCACTCGAACTCTACGAAGAATCCGGTGTGAACATCGGTACAAAGCAAAAGAGTGCTGACATGAGCCGTTTCATTGACACCGTCAATTCTGACGGTCTCTACCTTCTTAACCTCAACCAAACCGATAACCGCATTCGAATCATCGCTTCTTTCTTGAACCAATATGAGCCAAAGCAGATCATGGTTGTCTCCGCTCGTCAGTACGGACAACGGCCAGCTCGAATGTTCGCTGAAGCAATCGGAGCAAATTCCGCAGTTGGTCGCTTCATTCCTGGAAGCCTTACCAATCCAGCACTCCGTTCTTACAAGGAACCGGACATCCTTTTCGTCACAGACCCAGCATCGGATCAGCAATCACTTAGAGAAGCCGTCAACACAGGCCTTCCAATCGTCGGATTGGTCGATGCAAACAACAAGTTGCGAAACGTCGATGTTGCACTCCCTGCCAACAACAAGAGCCGACACTCCCTCGCTCTTGTTTACTGGCTCCTCTCTCGTGAAGTTCTCAAGTTGCGTGGACAAACCACCGATGAGGCATGGGCAGAAGCGAATGATCTCGAAGATTGGAAGTCAACCTTCTGAGATTGGCTTCAAAAAATCAGAAATCGCTTGCGCGGATTCGTTCACATCCGATAATTCGTGCATAAGCGTTCGAACAGATTTTGCTCCTGGCAATCCTTTTGAAAAAGCAATAGCATGTCGCTGCATTGTTTGCTTAGCGAGACCAGTCGTTTCCCGACAAAGGGCTACATATCGATCCCAACACCATCGACGGGAAGCAAATGCCTTTGATGTCTCAGACATCTTTTCCCATTCGTTCTGATGTTCCTGAACCCATGGTAATTCAGATTCTTCCATCCATCCCAGTCCAACCTTGATTTGGGCAAATACATCCGGACGTCCAATTGCTGCACGACCAATCATCAATCCTGATGCATTGGTTAATTCCAAGCATCTCTGAGCGCTTTGCGCATCAGTAATGTCTCCATTCGCAACGACCGGGACCTCTACAGAATTGACCGCCGTTTGTATGGTCTGCCAATCAGCAATTCCCGAGTACCGTTGCCGTAATGTTCGTCCGTGAATGCACAAGCGCTGAGCTCCCACTCTTTCGAGTGATTGACAAATATTGACTGCATTGTTGGGGCCTTGTCCAGTGCCCAGTCGCATCTTTGCCGTGACTGGAACATCAACCGCATCGACGATGCTCTCAACCATCGTCACAAGTTTTTGCGGTTCTCCCATCAATGCTGCCCCCGCACAAATGTTCGTAACTTTAGGAGCAGGACAGCCGAAATTCAAATCGATGACATCGGCAGAATCTTGGAGCATTGTAGCAGCCTTGACCATGTCATCCATCTCGCCTCCAAAGATTTGAGGAATGAAGGGTTGCTCTCTTGGATCGGATTCCATTTTTCTCCAAGATGCAGTCGCTTCACGGCTCAATGCCGTACTGTTTGTAAATTCAGTAATCGTTATGTCTGCACCGCATTCCTTTGCTAGCAAACGGTACGGAAGATCGGAGACACCTGCCATTGGAGCGAGATAGAGCGGCCGTTGTTCGCCCGACCATGGCTCGTAGGTGTCGAAACCAAGTTTTCCCATCATGCATCGCCCGTGGTCATGACCTCTTCAATCATCGTGCCAACACGTCGTATTCGCCGTAGCAATCGATCAAGTCGAGCAGTGATGTTTACCTTTGAATCAGTAATCGATGAACCAATCAAACGGTAGCCAAGCGGCAAACGCCCACCGAGTAAGTTTAGCAGCAGCATTTGATCTGATGCGTCGATGCTTTGCATGGCTTCCTGAACATCTTCAATGGTTAACTTACCCTTGCTCAGTGGTTGGAGCAATGAAGCATGACGTTTCTCAGGAATCAGTCGCACGAAACCACCTTTCTTGAGCAGCCAATCCTCTCCTCGTCGTTGGTGTTGTGTCATCATCGCAGTCCAGAGTGCCGATGCAAGTCGGTCTGTTCGAGGAATTCGCTCTACTAAACCACAGGCTCGGAATCGTTCCAAGATTCGACCAATTCGTGCTTTCTGTCCACCAAATTTCTCATGGGCATCATCCAATGAAATTGGAGTGCCCGAATGAAGCAGGAGATGAAACAGTTGTTCTGAAACAGAATCGGTGAGAATTTCGTTCCCAGGCCGATCACCAAGTAATCCGAAATCAGCCATCCACTGAGTAACAACTGAACCACCTTCCTGAGGGGGGCGATAATCGATGATGCTAACATTGAGTGGAAGTTGTGAATCCTCTGCGATTTCGTTTTCCAAGGTGACCCCTTCACGATTCCAATGGGCTTCAAGACCATCCATTTTTTGCTCTAGAATCAATCTGTATTGTGCAAAACACAATTCAAGAGCTTGTGACAAACCACCTCCTCTGAGGATGTACGTTCTCCAACCTTTGCCTTCGTTTGTGTAAGAGAGTAATCCCGATTGACTGAGTCGAGAAAGGTGATGATTCAGTGCAGCAGGAGTCATCGCAAGTTCATCAGAGAGTGCTTGAGCATCCCATGATTTGCTTGGATTTGGGAAGAAATGATCTCTCAACATTCGATGTATTGGTGAAGCAGCCCCGTAATCAGCAGTTGCATCACCCTTTCTTCGAACAAAACAAAACGACTCGACAAACCATCCAACCAATCGGTCAACCGAACGGTCGGTAGTCGGCATCGGAATCTCTTCCAATTTGACATTGAGCATAGTAAACGACGCATGGCGATGGTCTTTGAAGGCTATGCAACAATTGCTTTTCAGAAAGCGAAAATTAAGCCTGCGCACGACGTCCATCGTCCCATTGATAGGACAATCGTTCGGATCGACGGAAGGTATCGATTTCGATATGCGATGCGAGATTAAGTGCGTCTTGCCGCAAGACTCCTCTACGACGTAGAACCTTAATTGCGGAATGAACACTCGCTCGTGAACGACCAATACGTCGAGCAAGTTGGGCCTGGGAACGAGGGACTCCCTCTTCGAGGATATCATCGATCACTTGGCGCTGTACTGCTGAGAGACCAATGGGAAGGCTTGATGCCATTCGCTGATGGTCACTTGAAACCGATTGAAGAAGTTCCACTTGTGAAGGACCTCCTGCGAAGTAGCACGTTCTTCCATTGACGGGCATCACAGTGATGCTTCCTTGATTCTGCATTACATCCAAGTGATGCCGAAGTGTGCCATTTGCAGCACTGAGTTCGTGTTGCAATTCCCGATAGCACAGCCCAGGATGGCGCTCAAGCGTTCGAAGAACACGTGTACGGAATGGATGTTCACTTGATTGTCGTTTGGTTGAAATGCCACCAAAAGCAAGTGCTGAGGCAGTTGATGCCATGGCCGCTACGCCATGAGCAATGCCTGCAAATCCTCCTGCAGCTCCTGCGATTCCTGCAGCGAGCCAAGGCCGTTGCCGAACCCATTGTGCAAGAAGTGCCATAGGTTGAGGATGACCTCTTTGTATCTTAATTCATCGTATTGATGCATCTACGAACTAATGATGGATCCTTGATGGATTTTCATGAAAGCTACCAATGGAGAAAGGAGACGTCCGCAAGTCAATCCATGGCTGGATAGCCTGTAGGTCACGCGAACAGGGGGACCATCGGTTACAATCCGCTCGACCAGACCTTCATCGGCAAGGTATCGAAGCTTATCGGAGAGTGTACGGGATGAGATTCCCTTGAGAAGGTGTTTCATCTCGTTGAATCGTCGGTCACCAGCGATGTAGAGCGTTGAAAGAATCTCGATAGTCCATCTTGACCCAAACACATTGAGCGCTTCAACAGCAGCATCGACCTCCCAATTCAAATCAAATCGCCCTTGTCCTGAATGGTCTTCAAGAAGAGATCGAACGAACCCACCAATCTGAATCGTCTCGCCAATTTTGTCGCTTACAATCTTGAGTTCAGTGGTTGGGAGGACCATTGGTGGTTCTGGCATGATGTTCCGATTGAATTCGCATACTTGATTTCTTTTCAACACCGATTGGAACGGATTGCAGCAACTTCTTAGCTCAATCACTTATTCGGTGGTTTCCAATTCTTGTATTCGAAGTGGGCCGGTTGGGCGTCATTGTTGTTCTTTTGGTTGTATTCATTGATGCGTTCGGCGAGCCAAGTGAACCACTCCAGCCGTGTTTCATCGTACAAGCGTCGCTCATCTTCAATAAGAGGCAACATTTTCTCATGCGAAAACACGATCAGGCCTCCATAGATGTCATACACAAGATGAAAATCGAGATCGCCTCGGTGAACGAGAGCGCCAAGGGTTTCCCAAGTTGTGGCCAACGTTAGAACATGCTTCCATTCATCACCGTGGTGTTGCTTTAACTCTTCCATCGTGGAAATGTCCGGCTGACTTGACATAGCGACAACGGCTCCAACGAAGTCCGGTTTATGCAAGTGCTCCGAAAGGATGAGCGCACCTTGACTCTCTCTGCTTGCTTTCATTTCCTTGATTTGGTACCATGAATAAACGGCGGCGCCGAGGATGGTCAGTAATCCAATGACTTCTGCATAATTTGCGGCAGTATCGAGGTCCATGACTTTAGGTTGGTAGGTCAGTCCTTAATTTGTCCGAATTGATGTCCTCTACCCACGTAAATGAACAAAACGCAAGAGCGTATGATTCATGAACGGTTTACCAGTCGTTGGCCTCATGAAGGCTGTCGAGAACGTTGCAATCATCGGTGCAGGAAACATGGGTTCGGGTATTGCACAGAAAAGTGCACAGGAAGGATTCAATGTGCAAATGGTCGACAGAGAGGCACAATATGTTGCTCGCGGCCGCTCAATCATCGAGAATTTTTTGCAAGAAGCCATCGAGCGTCGAATCTTCTCACAAGACGAAGTGAATGCCACTCTTGCACGAATTACAGATGTTGTCGGTACGGAAAATACAGCTGCCGATACGGACCTTGTCATCGAAGCAGTCTTCGAGGATTTTGACATCAAAACGGCCGTTTTTACCGCACTGGACGAAGCCTGTGATGAAGGAACAATTCTCGCTTCCAACACCTCCTCGTTGTCCGTCAACGCCCTTGCAGAAGCAACCGGTCGTCCAGATCGATTTGTTGGATTGCATTTCTTCTACCATCCTGCTAAGAACCGTTTGATTGAGGTCATTCCAGCAGAAACAACGTCTAAAGATACCCTCGAGCGAACAGTTCAGTACTGCCGAACACTTGGCAAAGTCGTCATCGTTTGCAAGGACCGACCGGGTTTCGTTGTCAACCGCTTCTTCGTTCCATGGCTGAATGAAGCATGTTTGTTGCTTGAAGAAGGCTTTGCAACAGCAGCACAAATCGATGCAATTTCGTGCAAAGCATTCCGAATAGGGCTCGGTCCATTTGGATTGATGAACCTCACAGGTCCACCTATTGCATTGCATTCCACAGATTATCTTGCAGAACAATTGAACACGCCTCGATACAACGGTGCTCAGAACCTTCGAGACCTTGTTGAGAACAATGCAATGTGGCCGATTGAAGACAATTCTGAGTACACCCAAGACCAATACACAACCGTATCTGAACGCCTCCTTGGCGTTGTCTTTGGTGTTGCAGCACAGATTGTTGAGGAAGATATCTGCTCGATGGAAGACGTTGACAGAGGAGCCAAGGTTGGTCTTCGATGGGCTCGAGGGCCATTCGAAATGATGAATCGAATTGGTGTTGCAGAAGCCTACCGAATGGCACAATCGTACCAAGCGATTGCAGGTGAAGCATGGACGCTTCCTGCTTTCTTCAAGGACCAATCCGACGCTTCAACAAACTGGGATTTCTCTTACGTTGATTCATCAACTCAAGACGGAATTGCAACCATCACCATCAACCGCCCAGAAGCCATGAATGCACTGAACGAAGTGGTCGTCGCTCAACTCACCGAGGCTGTGCAAGCCGCCAATGCAGACAGTAATGTCACAACCATTGTCTTGGATGGAGCTGGTAAGGCCTTCGTAGCAGGTGCTGATGTCAAGTTCTTCGTCGATAAGATTCGTTCCGATGATATTCCAGACATTGAAACGTTCACGGAGAACGGTCACGTTCTTCTCGCAGCCCTTGAAGATTCAACGAAGACAACGATTGCTTTGACGACTGGGCTTGCACTTGGAGGCGGGCTTGAACTCGCTCTAGCCTGTGACTATCGTATTGGTACACGCAGAACCCAATTCCGATTCCCAGAGACCAGCATTGGGATTTACCCAGCGCTTGGAGGTACACAACGACCTGCACGTATCGCAGGACGAGAACTCGGTCGATGGGCAGTTCTTGCTGGAAACTTCATGAATGCTGAAACTGCGAACGATCTTGGTCTCGTTACACATCTTGTTGACATCAACGATGTTCCCAATTGCATCAAGGACATCCATGCATCCGGGAAACCAGACAACAAGTATCCTGGAAAACCAATGAACGAAAACAGTCCTGTGGTCAAGTTTGCTAGGAAATTTTTCTCGGATGGCAACATGGCTGCTCTGCTTGCAGGAAGTTGCCCAGATGGCTTTGATGCCGAAGACAAGACCGTTGCCCGCCAACTCAAGTCGCTCAAATTCACGGCTCCAATTGGACTGGCTATGGCCAGTGAACGAATCGATGCAACCGCATCGATGTCACTCGATGAAGGTCTGCAACTCGAGCTACAAGGTTTGGATCGAATCTTCTCAACCGAAGACGCTCTTGAAGGTCTCAGTGCTTTGATTGAAGGTCGAAGAGCGACCTACAAGAATGCCTAAACCCAACAGGATTGCATCTTCTGAATGGATTCAATTATCTTCTCTAGATCTATTGCTTCATCCTGTTCTTGGGCGAGTAGAATACGATTCTCTACCGCTTGGACAAGGTCGTCAGACGGTTCCTCATCCATCATCTCAGTCAGAACTTCCTTCAGTGATTTGGATTGACCGCGAAGGATGGCAATGTGGGCCTTGAGTTCCTCCTCGTCATCTCGGGGTGAACGAACGTTGGATGTCAAATCATCACCTCGATTGGTGTTTCTTGATGCTCTGCATACCAACGGTCCCATGGCGTGATGTCTTCCTCAGTCCAGTGTTGAAGCGGCCCCTCAAGACCGATTGAATGACCGTTATCGGGACCAAGGTTCCGACTTTGCTTGATGCCTGGGGCTCCAAGAACAAGAGCAGAGGAAAGAATCCCTTGAGCAATCGCAAGGCTGTTTTTATCGGTGCCGCTCCAGTATGCGTGGAAACCTGGGTGGGTGTGGACCCAGACCCTGAATGGAGCCATCATTCCGACAGGTGGGCGTAGAGGAACTCGTCCAGGGGAGCCCCAATCGATCTGAATTTGGCCGTTGGCATCGATGAGGACCGAGGTCTCAAGCCCTGCAATAAGCGAAAGGTTGTACACCAGATCCCATCTCTCATGCTCAGCAGCATTTCGTTGTACGTCAAGGACATCATCGGAATCAACCGCTTGTGCTTCTGCCTGAATGCATGCTCTCATCCACTGCTCATAGGTAACACCTATTGATTCAAGATTCATCACTGGAATCATGCGTTCACCTCAGGGAATTTGAGTTCACCAAACATAATGCTTGACATTCGTTCACGTAGAGGTGGTTGATTTCTCAGCTGCCCCATGAGCCACGTTGCCGCAGCCGCTGCGGCATTGACGTAGCCAAATTGGATGTTTCCAGAAGCGATTGCTCCAGCAATTTGGCAACTTGCAGGCTCGTGGTCTGGCGTCATCATGGCGACAAGAGCGGGGTCCGAATCGTTGGTGAAGTAGACGTGACCATCGCCTGTTGACCGCAAGTCAATCCAAGGAACATCGGTTACATGAACCAATCTTCGAGGATGTGGTCGGTCAACGCCGATAATGATGTAATCAAATTCTTGCAGCTGTTCCTTGACCCTTAGATTTTCTGTGTCAGAAACGCAATATACGTTCTTCAACGATTCATATTTTTGAACGAGAGCCGTTGTTTTGAAGGAACCTACATCCGATGATGAGAATCGTTGATGGCCCAAATTTGAGGCTTCAACGATATCTCCATCCATGATGGTGATCGAACATTTCTGCCCTACTTTTTCAAGTGCTGGAACAATCAAATCAAAGGCGAGTCCACCGATTCCACCTGCACCTACAATCAATATTCTTGGCATACGCTCTGCTGTCATGTCAGAAGAACGATTCCACAGTATTTGAACACACACGCATACACACTCATGGTAACAGAATAATGGTTGTTTAATGGAGAGGTCACGTTTCAAGTGCCTGTAAAAACGTAATGCAGGGGCTCGTGAAATCAGAAAATACGGCAAAACAACTTTTGGTAATACTGATAAAGGAGATATTAGCAGGTTACTGTATGCGTAGATTACGTATTTTTCTGACCTGCCTGATTTTGACCACCAGTTTCGTTGCACTGCACAGTGATGCGCAACAAATTCCCGAACCATTGGGCGACAGTGTCGCAGAGCACAAGCCTTCACCGGCTTTGTCTCAACACCATCGTCCCTCTCGTTCTCGACGCAAACGTAAAGCCCGTATGGCTCGTCTGCGCAACCAGAGAAAAATAGAGGAAAACATTCGCAAGCAGAAATGGCTCAATCGGAAATCGCGCAATCAATTTGCTAAACGTCCCGACTCCTATCGCGGGCTTGACATCGCTGTTTTTGATGAGGTGGTCAGGGCCCAAACTGAACTAAAGCAGGTTTTGGTCGGCGCTCTGAAGGAGGGCACAATTCTGGGCGAAGCAGATAACAACGCCCTCTTGGCTTTGCTAAGGCGATTAGGTCGCGCCTTTTCGGTCAAACATTCCGTAGTAGAGGCATGGTACAACCACGCACTATCATCTCTAAGAATTACCATTGACATGACTGTAGCATCCACGATCGGCTTGAATAGTCGGCTTTCTGACGTCAAGATATTCGACCGCAGGCAGATTGATGACGCGGAACTTGAAACTCGATTTTCTTGCCCTGACGTCTGGGCTGAAAAGGAGTCTGCGCTGGCTAAGGAGGCTGATTTCGGGCTTCTTGTTGATCGCATCTGCTCAAAGTTCGGTCGTTCAGATCGTCGCGAGGACATGAAGCGCATCGTTGCGAGAACGCTTGTGAAACTTGAGTCCGCAATCTCTGAGTCGTGCTCCAGAGTAGTCAGCCACTTGTTGTTCGGAGATGTGCAACTTGGAAAGACGTTGGTGGCTGTTCTTTTGACGGCAACTCATGCCCGTAACGGAAGGAAGAAGCTGGTCCTCTATCTAAGTGACAACATCACTGAGAATCATCAGCAAAACCTGGCTGACTTCAAAAAGCTTGCAGCGTTGCGAAGGCTCCATGTTCAAACCGTTGTGTGCGCAGAGCTGGGCCAAGATCACAAACCGTCCAACCTGCACTCGTACTCGGTGCGAGTCGTAGAGCAGGTTATAGATGCTCTTGACTCGAAGGATGGCGCTGATGTTGCTGTGGTTGCGGTCAAGAAAAATTCGCTTAACATGCGTAGCTCCTACACGGATGTCCTAACACCGATTTCGAGTCATTTTGTTGACAAGGAAATGGACATACTCATCATCAATGACGAGGCTGACGCTGCAACAGCGATGAAGGACATTGAAGAATACAACCAGTGCATGATTGTGTTAAACGACATGGTAGGCCTCCCGCAAGTGCGAGCGGTCTTGCATGTCACCGCAACTCCGCAGGCGGTGCTTGGTCTGCCAGTGACTGAACCCTGCTCGCCATCGAAGGTGACGGTTATGGAACGCCCAGCGAGCTATCTTGCCGCTTGGAGAATCTTTTGTTGTGCAATAGGGAACAAGCGGCATGTTCAAAACTGGATGCTCAAATTCCGACCACCGTTTACACAACGCAAGACCGATGCAGATCTTCAAATTCTAAATGCGCACAGAGAAGGCGCTGAGGCGCTCATGAATGAGATAATTCTGCACCACGCCATTGGATTTCTCTACCTTGAGAAGGATGACCGTCTACCAATTAAGGACCACACTGCTCTCCTTCAGCTGCACGGCCACAAGGACGTTCAGAAAGCATTCCATTCGATTTGCAAACAGCAGAGAGATCAGCTGATTCAAGAGATTACTAAGGCCTTGTCCGGCGAGAAGAAGTTCATCAAGAAAATTCGAGATGCAGCAACCAAGTATGCACAAATGTTCGAAGGAGACTATCAGCCGAACCCGAACTTTAGCACCGATGATTTACAACGCCTCATCGAAGTGACTCAGGACATCGACTTGATGCTGGTAAATGGCGATCAAGATAAATCCCTTCGTCAAATTCCGAAGGGCGGTGATCCACTTCGACCTGTGAACGCAATTATCATCGCGCTCAAAATGCTCGAGCGAGCACGACGTGTGCCTGGACTTCACACCAGCGTCGTGATGCACGTTCCAAAGGACCCATCAGTGGACATCTATCGGCAACGAGACCGAGGGAGTGGCCATCGTTTCGAGGAACTCGACTACATAAGCTACTGGCTTACAGACAGAATGGCTCACGACCTAACGGAAGTTGTCGCTGCGAACGAGCGAACCCGTGCAGCTCTTTTGCGTCATGATGCAATGAATTCCGACCTTCGTGACTTCGACTTGGAGGATGTACTTCAGGCGCCCATTGGCGGCGCTCCAATGGGGGCGTCACGTAGAGGTGCAGCAACAACGAGCGGCAACACGAGCGTATTCAAGCGTCAACGTTACGACCGCTCAGCCGCTCGTAGCGAACCTGTGGAAGATGTCTTATGCAGGCTGAATGGGCTTCTTCTTCATCAAAATGTCAAATTGATCTCACGTTCACCGGAACCGAGCAAAGACCGAACACTTCTGCTGCATTCAACGGTGGGTGGAGTACTTGAGATGTTTGACGATCTTGATTTAATCAAACACCTTCCGCACAGTCAGAATGATTGGGAGAGGATCAAAAGTGAAATGGAGCCAATCAAAATGCAAGCAGCAGTAATTGCTCTTGCCCTGAACGGGAGCGGTGAAGAGTTGAGTCTTCATGCCCACGCAAATGTTCTATTCGAACCCGGCAGAACGCCAAAAATCTCACAAGGCAAAGGAGTGGTAGGAACTGAGGTGGTTTGGGGCTCGCTTTCACCTGGTGGAAGAACTGGAAGTGCAATCAACGATTGGCGTTCAGATGGCTTCGATCATGAAACATCAGGCAACGTTCGCGGACGTCGTTCCCCGAGCGATACATGCCTCTTCCTATTGAAGCCGCGTTCTTTTGATTCATGGGTGCGGCCAGATGGAAGCCCATTTGCTGGACGAAGTGATCCTGAAGGAACTTGTAGACTCCTCTTTGGCATTGACGCTCCGCACGGACTAGGCTCTGGCGCCGGTGCGAAATCATGGACTCGTCCACCGATGTCGTCCTTTGTCAATGGCTCCGATGTCTGGGAGGGGGAGGAATGACGGTCTCTGCTATTTCAACATCGTATACGGCTGATTCAAATCTCCGATTCCGAGTCATTGGCGATGAGGCAGAGGTTTTGCTCTTGTTAGATACGCTTCCATCGGGAATCATAAGCCAGTCTGGCGCTCATTGGGAAACAAGCGCTGAAACCTTCTCCGATCCTTTGGGCCTACTGGATTCGACGAATGTCTTACGATTGGTTCTTGATGACACATTGTCGCCGCAACTTGACGAACTCCTTGCGGCTGTTCGTAGGGAGCGAGGTAGTCAACTCAATTTCACACAAGCCCACCTCATGGCTGCACTACGGAAGCTAAAGCATTGGGGGAGAATCATGCCCTCGGACATTGGTATCACCGGTGCTCACGGTGAACTGGTTTTGCTCTACGAACTGCTGTTGTACTGTGATGGCTGCGCAGATGAAATGACTGACATTCTTGCTGCTTGGGATGGGTTTCGAGGCTCAACTTTCGACTTCCAGGTCTTTTCAGCAATTGTTGATCAAAAGGCTACAACCAACCATTCGCAACGATGTCATCGCTTTTCTTCACCGCACCAGGCAAACCCTCCAAATGGTGCACTGGCATGGATTGCGAGCGTGGGCTTGAAACGAGAGCAGTCAACACATTCAGATGCTAGAACGCTTAATCAACGCGTTGAAGCGGTGAGAGCGTTGCTTGCGTGTGGAAACGCACACAATGATTACGGCTCGGATGCTCACGCTGAACTTGTGGAGATTTTCGACAGCCTCATCGACGACAGCCAGGTTCTATCGGCCCCCCAGGCTGAGATTTCATATCGAATCAACCCCAATCTACCATTGGCGTTCTTTCAGTACTCGGAGATTCCTGGGATTGAATCCATTCGGCAGTGTTACGATGGAATCGGTTGGATAGAGTCTCCAGTGTTCTGCCTGGATGCAGCGACGCAAACGCCTATAGAGACTATCTTTCAAGCATTAATCAACGGCAGTGAGGAAGAGTAGCCATGGTTCGACACGCAATTGGCCAAAGAAAAATCGACTACGTTGCCAACGTGCTCGAGCGGCTCGGTCTTGGAAGTTACGATGGCAATCAACAATTTGTCAGCACTGCATTGATTCTCAAAGTTTGCGAGAAATTACCAACACTCGACATGACTACGAGTACACCGTCTCGCCATGATGCAATAATGTCTATCTACGATCACATTAATCCGCTGCAAGAAGATGATAGCGGGGAGTACTTTACAACATCAACACTCCGAACAACTCAACGATTTTGGAAAGAACTCTCAGAAACGTTACCAGCTTTAACCAGTCTCGAAGAATCTGACATCCAATCTGAAGTTAAGTACGATGTTCATCAGGTATCAGTTGGCGAACTACTATCACGCGATGCGGATGGTACTCCTACATTTCTAGGACTGAATCTCCACATTCCTGATTTTCAAAGACCGTTCCGTTGGACACGCAAACAGTGGTTGGATCTACTTGATACCATCAAGCGCGGTTTGCCAATGGGGCCGCTCGTCTTTGCTGAGCGGATAGATAAGGGGAGATGGGATGTTATTGACGGTTCGCAAAGACTGAGGTCCTTCCAAATGATGCTATCAAGAGACAGGAATGCGGAACGACTTGGTATTGATAGCCGCCTTGAAGAGTTGATTCGTGATTACCAATTGGTGGCTTACGCAATTTACGACTCGGAATCATATGATTATGATGACCAAGTGCTTACAGTCTTTAACCGATTGAACATAACTGGCAAGAAGCTCACATCTGGGGAGTTGAGGGCATCCCGGCATCTCGATGGCGTCTTGGGTCAATCAATCATGAGAGAAGTTAGGAGAGTGAATGGCTTATTGTCTGAACAAGATGCAATCCAATCATTCGAACCATTTGTTTCCGAGCTAAGTCATGTTCGTAGACCTGACAAGACTCCAAAATCGGTAACAATGGAGAGTGACGCTCATCTCTCTTCTGAGTTGTCTATTTACAATGCAATTACACGTCGAATGGCTTACGGCCACCCTGGCGATGGATCAACGAATACTGTAATCAACAATTTTTTCAAACTACATAGGAGCAAGGACTTGTCATGGTGTGAAAATGAGATTTTACGAATACGGGAATCAATCAACCTTGCAATCGAGTTAATTGAACCAGTTGATGGATTGGGAAGGCCGCCAAAGCCAAGCCAGGAGCTTGTAGATCGACTCATTTCAAATAACAGCTGGGACGAGGGTTGGGAGACGAAACGATTCCCATACAGCCAGTGGTTGCTATGTACAATATCCATTGGACTCGACAGACAAAGATCTGATTCACCAGAGGTCTTCGTTGAATCCGCAAAAAGAAAAAGTCGAATGTTGAAAGAACAATGGATGGACTTTTATTGGACGAAAATGCATGGAGTGAATCAGAGTTCAACCAATGTTTGGACACTCCAAAGAGAATGGTGCAACATCGTGGATATGATTGTTCACTGAGTGCAACATTTACACAAGCCTTTGCAGAGTTATGCTCCTACGTTTACTGCCCAAGAATCGGGAGCTTTTTAACAGGGGGAGCAATTCCCAAATCTTCTGGGAAATACAGTTCTGCTTCTGGGATCGGGATTGGCACAATCTCGCGACCAATCAGGGCGACGCGACTGGGTCGGCTTTCTGACAGGACTTCTCGATTGACTTGAGGTGCAAGTTCGTTGGAGAAAGAAAGGATGTCATCATGACTCGGCATGTTTTCCATGGAGAGGTTTTCCCTACTGTGGCCGACATAGACATATCCCTTTGCTTCGATAAAGTCTGGATCGGCACGGTTGTCAAGTTCTGCGAACTCCTTGATGTGTGTTGATGACATGTTGACGCCTTTCATCAGCGTATGTCGACAGACAATTCTTGTGTCGAGACTTGGAAGAAGATCGATGGTCTTCTCGAATTGATCCCAAGCTCCACTGTTCCACTTTGGCCGGCACACGTCATCAAAGACTTGCTTATTTGGAGCGTCTACAGAAACGTAGAGTTGCGTAGGAAGCGTGTCAAGATTTTCCAGAACCTTCGGAAGAGTTCCGTTGGTAACGAGCATGGTCGTCATGCCATGCTTGTGGCACAAGTCCATGTACTCGCCAAGACGTGTGTAAAGTGTTGGCTCTCCATTCAGCGAAATAGCAACGTGTTTTGGATCCTGAGCTTCGAGGAATTTCTCTCGTGGAACCTTATCGTTTCCTCCGAAACCTGTGAGCAATCGACGCTGAGCTCGAACACTCTCGTAAAGAAGTTCAAGAGGGTCTTGATCGGTTAACTCAAGCGTGTCCATGTGAGGCTCTCGCCAACAGTACGTACACGCAAGGTTGCATTGATCGACGACTGGTGACATTTGCATGCACGTATGACTTTTGACGCCGTAGAATGTTCCTTTGTAGCACGCTCTGTCACGAAGAAGAGATTCTTTGGTCCAATGACATGTTTTGACACCGCCGTGTTCACCGACAATGTGATATCGTTGCTTCTGCAATTTTGCTTTGAGTGCCGGGTCCATACCCATGTGATTCCTCCTAAAGCCAGATTCCACTGTCGATATACGGTCGGGAGCGGCTCGGATGATTATGCCTCGGATATTTTGTTCTTGAAGAGAGCGGTCAAATCGGTGTTAAAATAAACACTTAATGTAAATACTACATCTATGTGTGGGCAAGTTTACCACGCTTTTGAATAGGTTGAACACCACAATTAGAGTGAGGATAACCATGGACAACGAACTCCAGACATATACCGACCGAATAATGGATCAGCAACAGTACCGTTCGGGAATTTTTTCCGATATTCTGTCGCCGATTGCGAACGCCATAGCCGCTTTTCGGTTTTCAGCCAATGAGCGTGCTGTTTACTACGTAAGGAGGGATGACTAAATGGACAGAGAATTAGAGATGTTTGTTGACCAAGCTCTTGAAGGTCAAGTATACCGTAACGGTATCTCTTTCATGCCTAGCATCGTTCGACGCATCGCAACCATGTTTCGCCGATCTTGATTCGAAGGCAAGGCCTTTGAATCATGAGTCATAGGTCCCTTCATGACTAAGTGGGCGCCACATCTCATTGGATTGCTCACGCCTGCATCTGCAGCAGTCACCTTGTTGATTGGCGGTTGGTGGATGGTTGCGCCAATCGTATTGCTACTTGGCCTCTATCCGTTACTCGATACGATTGCAGGTTCCTCGACAGTTCACGATGTTGAGGAAGAGGGTCGAGGTCACAACGTCATTGTCCATCTTCACGGGATTCTCGTTCCGATTGTCGTCATTTGCCTTCTGTATCGAGTTTGGATAGGGCTTGGTTCGATCTCAATCGTTGTTCCTGCGCTTTCCGCAGGCCTGGCTACCGGTGCAGCGGGGGTTGTCGCTGCACATGAATTGGGACATCGAAGACCACGTTCTGCTAATTGGTGGCTTGGACGTCTTGATCTGTTGTGTGTGTTGTATCTCCACTTCACAGTAGAACACAACCACACGCACCACAAACACTGGGCCCGTAAAGTCGATCCAACAAGTTCTCCTTGGGGGCGTAGTGTCTACAGCCACTTGATTCGGACCGTTCCAAGACAACTTAGGAACGCATATAGAATTCGAAAGAAGGATACAACCATTTCAGTCATCCTCGAACTCACCCTCCTAGCAACCCTCGCTGTATGGGGTCTTCCTTACCTTGCAGTGTTCGTTGCTCAAGCCGTTGTTGCAATTTACTTGCTCGAATTTGTGAATTTCATTCAGCATCATGGCCTTGAGCGCGGTGAGGATGAACGTCCCAATGCAGGTCATGCTTGGGAAAGTCGAACGCGTTGGTCTCGATACACGCTGATGAATCTCCCCCTTCACGCTGCACATCATCTCCGTTCAAGCACACCGTACGAGCGACTACGTCCTTACGATGAATCTCCACAACTCCCTGGTGGTTACTACCAGATGTTCTGGATTGCGCTTATTCCGCCGCTGTTCAATCGGCTTATGCGAAAATCAGCCAATCATTCGGGCGGTGTTGGTGGAGCATAGCCTCCATCAACTGCCTCTTGGACGATTGCGAGGTCAGATTCGACCATCATCTGAATGAGTTCCTCAAATGTTGTTTTCGTTTCCCAGCCTAACTTTTCTTTTGCATATGCAGGGTCTCCAATGAGGAGATCGACTTCAGCAGGTCGGAAGAACCGGGGGTTTGTCCGGACACGAACAACACCGTTTTGATCGGTTGCAATAACATCGACTCCTTCACCTGACCAAGACAAGTCGAGGCCAATGTGTGTAAATGCAAGGTCGATCATATCACGAATGCTGTGGGTTCGCCCAGTTGCAATGACATAGTCATCAGGTTCGTCTTGTTGCAACATCTTCCATTGCATTTCAACATAGTCTCCAGCAAATCCCCAATCTCGCTTTGCATCAACATTACCGATGTACAAACACTCGTCAAATCCGTGTTTGATCCGGGCAGCCATCATGGATACTTTCCGTGTAACAAACTCAAGTCCGCGACGTGGGCTTTCGTGATTGAAGAGAATGCCTGTACATGCAAACATGTTGTAGGATTCGCGATAGTTTCGGGTAATTTCGAAGGCCATGACCTTCGCACATCCATAGGGTGAGCGTGGGTGGAACGGTGTCTGCTCAGATTGAGGAACTTCTCGTACTTTGCCGTACTGTTCACTGGATCCTGCTTGGTAGAATCGGCAGTCTGGAGCATGCTTTCGAACAGCTTCAAGACAGCGAAGTGCACCGAGGCCGGTGATATCAGCGGTCATCATTGGCGAGCGCCATGATTCAGGTACGAACGACATAGCGCCGAGATTGTAGAACTCGTCTGGTTTCACCTGGTGCACGGCATTATCGATTGAGTTTTGGTCAGCAAGGTCACCGTTGAGGAGGTGGAAGTTTTCGTTAGCCAAGAGGTGGTTGATGAGGTTACGGCCGAGGCTTGGTTGGGAAACACGGCGTACCAATCCATAGACTGTGTAGCCCTTTTCAAGGAGCAATTCAGCAAGGTATGAACCATCTTGTCCAGTGATTCCGGTAATGAGTGCTGTCTTTCCGCTCATAGCGATTCCTGATGCTTTCCTTTTTTGAAAGCGTCGCAACAAAATGTAGGCTCATTCGATACAAACCATTGTAAAGAAATAACCTCGCGATTCTAACTGCATGCAAAATTGCTGGAGTAATTGAGATGCTAGAAGTTAATGGTCTGACCAAGAGTTTTGGATCGCTGGATGTTCTGAAAGGCGTCAACATGCAAGTCGAAAAAGGGGAAATGGTTGCGTTAATGGGGCCATCTGGCTCAGGCAAATCCACCCTTCTCAACATCATTGGAGGATTGCTCGCTGGTGATGGTGGTAGCATTACACTCGATGAGCGAACCTATGGCCAAAAAGGGCCATCGAGCGTTGTCGATGTGCGTCGAAACAAGGTCGGATGGATTTTCCAAGATTTTCATCTCCTCGACAACCTCTCGGCTGTCGATAACGTCGCCATTGCGCTAGAACTGTCGGGAGTACCCTCTGACGAAGCGGTTGCTGCGGCTGAAGATGCACTGCAAAAAGTCGGTCTTGGCGATCGCCTCAATTTTATTCCCGACCAACTGTCTGGTGGACAGCAACAACGTGTTGCGATTGCACGTGCCATTGCGGGGAATCGACCGGTTTTGCTTGCGGATGAACCGACCGGAAATCTCGACATTGCAAGCGGTAAAGAAGTCCTCAAATTGTTCAAGGATCTTTGTCATGATGAGGAAAATCCCATTTCAATTCTCATGGTTACGCACGATCCAGACCTTGCTTCGAATGCTGATCGTATGCTTCTCCTCAACGATGGGAAGACGGAAGCCTCGGACATTCGCTCTGCTTGGGGCCTTGATGAGGAAGGTGAAGAAGAATGAGCGATGATGTCCACGATTTGAAAGAGAGCGACTTTGGCCAAGGTCGTTCCCGAATTCGACGATATCAACACTCTTTGATGGAATTACCAAGTCGACTTCGCCTCGCAGGTCAAAGTGCATGGCGAGGTAAGGAGCGCGGAATGGCGGTCATTGCTGGTGTTTTCCTCGCATCTCTTGTCATCACGACCGTTCTTGCTTACGGCGTTGGCTTGTCCCAATTGTTCTTTGAGGAATCCCTCGATTCCGAACCGTTTGATGCCAAGATTGAGTTCGCACGAACTCCGGTTGAGAACGCATCAGGGTGGTCAAACAATACAACAACGATGACCGAAGTTTGTGATGAATTGATGGATGAGTTTTCCGAATTCAATGATTGTACACTTGTTCTTGGAAGGCAAGGCATTCACAGCGGTGGATTCTTCAACATTGAATTCGTTGTTGCCCAACCACTCGAAATGCGATCGATTTCCGACAATGAAAATCCACTATGGGATTCGATGAATTTCGACTATCCTGAAGCGCTTGATGCCGGCCCACCTATTTCGGATAAGAGAGCAATCCGATTCCTTGGGCCCGAGGCCTTTGATGGGGAATTGGCTGACAGGCTTGGTGAAAACATCATTGCTGGCCTAGGTGAGTGGCCTTCACCAGAAAATATGAGCGAGAACCGTGGAATCATCTTGCCATCGACCATTGCTAGTGAAGCACAAGCCAAGGTTGGAGATGTACTCGATGAACTCACTTTCGCCTATGTTGTCGATGAATCAACCCTCCTCGAAGCGAGCGTTACAGAAGACAACTGTGCAGGTGAAATCACACCTGAAAACAACGAGATGATTTATTGTCGGATGTGGATGACGGTTGAAAACTTGACCGTCATGGGTATTTACGAACCGTGGGACTTTGGCAATCCAACGCTTCCATTCAATCCAATCTTTACAACGTGGGAAGTTCTTGAGGAATCACAACGAGCAACCTTGATCGATAACGATCACATGTACCTTGGAGTAACCATTGATCGAGGACAATTGCCTACTTCCTCAACAGCAGATGCTGCAGAGTGGCTCGAGAGTCTTGGAACGGAGGTTCAGGATGGGAATTACACCGATGAAGGTATTGAATTGTATTACACAGACATTGTTTCGGGGACCATTCTGTTCCTCAACATCTTCCTTGGATTAATTCAAATCTTCGACTACATCATCATGATTCCAATCGTATTTTTGTCTCTCGCAGTCCTCATCTATGGGCTGGTACTCTCTCTTGAACAACGTCGTCGAGAGGTCAGCATTCACCGTGTCATTGGCGCGGATGGAAAGAATCTGCAAGGCATGGTTCTTCTGGAACTCTTTGTCATGTCTTCGGTTGCCTGGCTCATTGGATACATTTTGGCCCTCATGGCAGTACCTATCGTTCTATCAGCAGTAGGTTTCATGGAATTTAGAACGGGTGATTTCGATGTTAATCCGACGCTAGGAATTGGCTCAACATTGTTCACTGCAATCGCTACATTAGGACTCGCCATGATCTTTGGACGCAGTCGCGCTCGTGAGTTTATTGAACTCGAAATCGAAGAAGGGGTTCGAAAAACAACGGCTAAGGCAGAACCGAAACGATGGCTTCACTGGTCAGCCTTCCTCTTTGGAATGCTTGCGGTGATTGACACTTGGCTTGAGATGAACGGTAGTGAAGACGGAATCGTTTCCAACTTCTTCATTGAAGGATTAATTGGAATTATCGGACCATTTGCATTATGGATCGGTGGAGCTTTACTCCTCGGAAGAATTGGGGCGAAAGGCCCTCAAATTATGCAACTCTTGTTTGGACGTTCACCACTTCTCAAAGATGTCAAGCGTGGTCTCAAGGGTTCAGGATCAGCAGAATCGGTCAATCGACTGGCTGTAATTATGCTCCTAACACTCTCCATCGTGACACTTGCAGCCGTTCAGGGCTATACGGGAACTTTGGTTGATGAGAAGACTGCTGATGCAACCGTTGGTTCAGATTTGCAAATCTCAACTGAACAAGCCATCAATTCGACAACGCTCATTGCACTCGTCAATGAATTCACCGACAGTGATGTAACACCTGTTGCAACAAGCGTTCCAGAAATTACCCTTGCAGATGAAAAAGGTGGCGATAGTTTGCAAACGTTCGTACTGTTCGATGGTAATGAAGACGTCTTGCGTTGGAGTGAACAATCGATTCCTGGAACGAACATCAATTCTGCAATGGAAGGCTATTCAAACAACGGCTTCTCTGCTGGAGAAGATTCTGCATACTCACTTGACTTGCCTGGTTCGGACCGTGGCGGTGACGAGAATCGGCTTGACGATGTCTTGCTTAAACCAGGTGACGATAAATCTCGTGAAATTACCTTCGTTTGGGAAAAGATCGAATTCAATTTCACTTCGGGCGGCTCTGAAGAGACAGATCCACTCGCTTTGTTTGAAGCCTACACTCTCCTCATGGAGGGCGATTGGAGCGGTCTCAATCTCTCCGGTCAAGACCTGAATGAACGAGATTTAGGACTTGTCGACCTTTCCAATACAAACCTTGCTGGAACAGATCTTTCAAATTTGAACATGAGTGAATCCATTCTCCTCGATGTCAATTTAACCGATGCTGATTTGACTGGCGCCAACCTTGAGAATGCCATCCTTGTGAATTTCATGGGTGGAACGTTGGAAGATGCAGATTTCACGGATGCGAACCTTGCAGGCGCCTTTGGATTCTTTGACCTCTCAGGAGCGACGTTGTCGAACACGACCTGTCCTGACGGAACGAACAGCGATGACACTGGATGTGCAGGAGGTGCGAGCGATATTCCTCCTCCCTTAGCAGCGGATCTCTTTTTCGCTGATACACGTGTTCAACTCATTGTAACACCGTACACGACCTCGATGTACTACATGGGGACACACGAGTATATTCCTGGCGTTGGAGCGGCTACAATCGCTTCTGCATTGATTATCGGTGAAGATTCATGGCGAGACCTCGTCGGAGATGAGGCCGCAGACAACTTCACTTCGAAGACATGGATAGTACGAGTTGATGGGCTTTCCGGAGACGCTTTGGAATCGCTTGGCTCACAAATCAAAGCAGATGCACGCGTATCTGGTGTTCTCGATTGGTCGAGTACGCACAAGGAAGTTGAGCGAAATGGAGGCTTGATTTTCGGAACACCTGGATTGCTTTCCTTACAATTTGTTGTTGCAAGTGTTGCAGCAGTTGCATCGAGTTTTGTTTTCTTATCTCTTGTTCTTAGTCAACGTCAGAAAGAGTTGGCTGTCTTGCAAGCTATCGGAGCATCTCCCAACCAAATCATTCGATTGGTTCTGTTTGAGATTCTTTCGATCGTCGTCGTCTCGATGGCTCTCGGTATCGTTCTTGGAGCTGGATTGGCGTTGTCGTTCAACGGTTTCTTTGACATCTTTGGATTCATCTTCCAAATCTTTGGTGGTTCATCGACGACGATACAACGCACACTTGTGTATCCTTGGTCACAGATTATTCTCGTATCCTTGGCAGTCTTCGCTGCAGTTGTCGTCGCCTTGTTGGTCACGACACGACGAGCGTTAACAGCAGACTTAGCAAGTGTGCTGAAGGGGGAATGAAGATGAGCGAAACAATTCTCGAATCGGATGGCTTGTATCATGTGTACGAATCAAAGGCCGAAGACGGTAACGTCGTAGCACTGCGAGGACTGCACATCAACATGAAAGCTGGTGAAGCAATTGCCGTTGTTGGTCCTTCTGGATCGGGTAAATCCACACTCATGAAGTGTCTTGGCGGATTGATGAAGCCGAGTGCAGGTTCCGTTAGTCTCGCAGGAAAGAACATGACGCGATTGAAAGGACAGGAATTGGTTGAACTTCGCCAAAAGACGGTATCGTTCATTTTCCAAGAAGGAAACCTTCTACCCGATTTGAACGCTCGAGACAACGTGGCTCAACCGCTTCGTCATCAAGGTGTATCTTCGAAGAAGGCACTTGCTCAGGCTGATGCCATGCTTGAGCGATTGGGAATGGCACATCGAACACGCGCACTACCTGCTATGTTGAGCGGTGGAGAACAGCAACGTGTAGCCATTGCCCGTGCTCTCATCACTCGCCCCCGATTGATTCTTGCAGATGAGCCAACGGGTGCACTCGATCCAGTCACGAGCCGAGAAGTCCTCGCTCTGTTCAAGGATTTGCACGAAAACGATGGTGTCTCGTTCCTTATTGTAACCCACTCAAAGGAAGTAGCATCATTTGCAAATCGATCGCTTGAACTCCGTGATGGTCGATTTGTTGCTGAACATGGTGAATCCATCGATGTTGAGGATTTGAGCAAGGATCGTGAACTCATCATCGATGAGACTGGAACGGTTACACTTCCTCCGGATCTCTTAGTTCGCCTTGGTGGAGCAGGACGATACACCGTTGGAAACGTAGCAAGTGGATATCTTTCACTCCAGGGAGACTCTGTTGAAGCCATGGGTAAGATGGAACTTGCCCAAGTCTGTCCTGCCTGCAAATATGACTATGTTGATAGCGATGAGCAGGAGTGTCCATCTTGCGGCTCAAGTCGGCCCATGGTGGAAGTTCAAGCATGAAGCAACTCGTCTCATTCGTTAGTTATCTGGAGGGTTTCTCGGCTCTCTTCTTGTTTGCAGTCGCTATGCCAGTGAAATACATCGGTGGCGATCCTGAACTAGTTTCTCTCGTCGGTGCCATTCACGGAGGACTCTTTGTCGCATTCATCGCCTTGCTGTTTGTCGGAGTTGGACGTCAATGGAACATGACGGCATTGATTCACGGATCCATTGCTGCAGTCGTACCAGCAGGTCCGTTTCTCTTTGATGGAATGCTCATCAGTGGTGAGTATGACCTTGAGGAAACAGAACTTTGACCATCAATTATGGTGGAATGATTATATCCTTTGAAACCAGAAATAAGGGTAAGACGTGATAATCTTGGATGCAAAAAAAATCTTTCAACCGAAAATATGGTACATCATTTGTGGCGCTATGGCCTTGATTGGTGGAATTGAAAATATGATCAACGCCGAAACTTGGGCCGAAAGCGCCTGGGGTACGGACGGCGTAACTGAACAAAGTAAAGCAATGGAGACGCTCTTCGGACTCTTCATGTGTGGATTTGGGACAATGGGTCTCGTTTGCGCCTTCGTGCTTGATGGGACAACCCAGGCTAAATTTGCGATGGTGAATGCAGGTGTCATCATGGCATTCTTTGTCGCCATGTTTGCTGTTCTCCCAACAACTGGCTACGAAATGCCAGGCGTTGCTTGGTTAGTACCGCCATTCCTTTTCCTCGGTGGTCTTCTCGCTGCTGGTTACTTGCACATGAATGGCGAAGTTGCTGCTCAGTAGGTTGCTTGAGATGGATGCAAAGTCGATTCTCAACACGAAGGTATGGCTGACAATCATTGGTGTCATGCACCTTCTCATGGGCGTCATTGTCAACTATATGGAAAACGGTAGTGAAGACAATCTTGCAGGATTTGGATTCTTTGCCATGATCAGCTTCTACCTTCTTTATGTCGCATTTATGACCACCGGACAGGTACAAGCACGATTGGCAGTCATTTTCTGTGGGCCAGTTGTTGTTTGGTTTATCGTTTGTATGGTGATGGATCTCAGTCTTTTTGGGGCTCCAGTTGCACCTATGCCGGAAGCAGTTCTACCACTCGTTCTCTGGGGTATGCCAGCCCTTTGCGGCATCCTCGATTGGAACATGGACGAATCTGCTCCAGCAACTGAAGCATAAGTCAAGCAGCTTTGACCCCTTGTGGCCAAAGTACGAGAATGAGTGTCTTACCACGCGTCTTTGGTGTGTGGGTTGATTCTGGGTCCATCCAAACGATGGATCCCGTAGGATAAGTTCCATCCTCATCCCAGACCTCTCCTTCTAGGACGACATAGCATTCGCCACCAGGATGGCTGTGGGGCATGAAGGCATCCACTTCAACTTCGGATTGGGCTTCATAGAGAACCAAGGAAGTTTTCTCCTCACGCTTGAGTTTACCCAAACGCACACCTGTTCCAAAATCCTTCCAAGAGATGTTTTCTTCCAGCCAATTTTCATCGATATTGAAACTTAGCCAATCGGCCATGTCGTGGGTGAAGACCATGCACGTCCGAACGTATTCAATTTGATGAGGTGTTCGGTGTTCGATTGAGGAACTACTGAGCCGTTTCCCAGAGATCCAATACTTCTTGAGGTTCTTCTAGCATGCCGACCTTTGTCGCTGTAATCATTCCATCTGCATTGATGAACATCACGGTTCCTGGCGAAGTGATATCAAGTTCTAATCCTGCTTCAACGCCTTTCATGAAGGCATAGGTTGTGAGAGTCACACCGGTGTCTCCTGACGAATCATCGTCATCGAAGGCATTGGCCGCTTCGTGCCAGTCTTGCAATGTGAAACCACCTGCATCTTCTGCAGGGTCGGTTGACATAACCAGTACCGGAAGTTCAGGTATCGCTTCCCATATGGTGAACATCGAGGTATGGCAAGGGTTGTTGCACCATTCCGCTGAGAACATGACAATGAAAGGTGAGCCAGCCATCTTTGCTTTGTTGTAGATTTGTTCGTTATCGGCTACACTGGAGAATTCTGGAAAAAACAGCGGTTCGTCGCTGTCTTCCGAAGTACAACCTGCGAAGGCAGTCGAAATCATTAGTAGTGTGACCAAAATGGTAAGATTTGACTTCATCATAGGATTGCTTTCATCACTTGCTATTGAAATGTTTTGCTTTCCAGTCTCGCAAAAACCCAAATACGTTGAACCGAATCGTGACCCATGAAACAACACTCGCTGCTGGTTGGCCTTGTTGTTTTTTGTTTGGTTCTGCCAATAGCTCATGCTGAAGAACCATCATACGAGTGTACTGCCGGAGACTCAACCGAAGATCGGGTTGGTTGTCTTGACACAGATGGAGATGGTTGGTCAGATCCAGATGATTATTGGAATGAATCGATGGGTGCTGACGCTTTTCCAGACAATGTTTCTGAGCATCGTGATCTCGATGACGATGGTTTAGGTGATGTCATCGACCCAGACATGGACGGTGACGGTTCCAATGATGATATCGATGTTTGGCCAGAAGATGCAAGTATTTGGTCGGATTCTGACGGAGATGGATATGCAGATCAGGGGCTTCATTCGCTCTCAGATAACTGTCCATTCATCTATGGGAAGAGCAAAATTCGATTGAAGGGATGTTCAGATATCGATGGTGATTTCATGCCAGACGAGTATGATGATGACGCTGATGGTGATGGAATTCGAAACGAAATGGAGCGAGCCGCTTCGTCAGGTACAATCCTGTACGACCCGTACAATGCGGACTCAACACCTCTTGATACAGACAAGGACACGCTCCCAGATGTTCTCGACGATGACAACGATAACGACGGTTGGCCAGATGATGTGGAACTTGATCGAGGTTCTGGTATATACGACAAGCAATCCACTCCGTTCAACATGTACATGGGTGTGAATTCAGGTTTCTTCTATCGAGGCGGCCTTGGTGGCGATTCCTTTACGACGGAATACGATCCTGAAAGTTTTGAAATCTCTCTCTCAGCACTCAGTGAAATTGTGTTTGAGGAATTGGTCATTCCACTTCTTCTCGTTCCGATTTATTTCGCTATTTTCTTTGCTCGACGTGGCGAATTCAAAAGGTGCTTGAAAAAGATTGAAGAATCATCGACAATGATTGAACTTGTTGAACTTGAGAAGATAATCAATGAGATGGTTAAAGAACGCAAAATCAAGGTCTATCACGGGTTGGTTCTTCGAAACGCCTTGGAACAAAAGGAATCGGAATTTGGACTTGAAACCCATCACGAAAGAAAACATGAGGAAGAATGAATCCTTAAATCCAAACATCGTTCGATGCAGTTAATTCGCCTTCCACATCTCCAGTATTGACAACACCCCGAGGTTCAATCAGCATAATTTTGCACTCTTCTTTCGCAAAAGGACGATGTTGTACACCTTTAGGGACAACATACAATTCTCCAGCATTCAACTCCATTGTTTCGGATTCAAATTCAATGAACAGTGTTCCTTCAATGACCAGAAAGAATTCATCCGTATTCGAATGGTCATGCCAAACGAAATCGCCTTCGACCTTGACAATCTTGATTTGATAATCGTTGAGCTCGCTGATGATTTTCGGTGTCCAGTGCTCGTGGAACAAAGCAAACTTTTCATTCAAATTGATTTTCTTCATATCTTCACCTCAAGGTCGTGATCATTCTATGAAAGTGATGAACGCCTTGTTCATGCTTTGCTGAATATCGTCCCCGATTGTAGGAATGTGAGCGAAGTCCCTTCATGCAATTTTCGACGACAAATTGGTCCTGAAGTTCAACCTTATCCAACTCAGCACCTGCTCCTTGCTCCATGAGTTCTGGATGTTTGACATAACTTCGAAACAGTACCGTCGTTGATTGAGGTCCATTTGGAACAACAATGTTGACAGAAACACCCCAAGGATAGACGTTCAACATCGTGTTGGGGAACAGCCACCAGTAATAGGCCGCAATTCTTTTTCCAGCATCAATGGATGAATCTGGAAGATCAAAACAAACATCACCATCGTTCGCAAGTCCGATTTGAAGAACCCCATGTTCGAAACACTCGGTGACGTACCCTTCATTTTCCAATGCCTCATTCAATTCGGGATGAACGTATGGAATATGAAATCCTTCCAGATAATTGTCAACATACAGCATCCAATTTGCCTCAATGTCCCAATCACGATCTCTGCTTGAATCGTATTCCATATCGGAAAAAAACCAACCGAGTCGCTCTTGTATCGGTTGAAAAACTGTCTCTAATTCCGCATCCGGATTCAAAGATGTTAATTCAAATCCATTCCATGTTTGTAATTCAAAGACCTTCAAATGATCATGTTGGTTTGGAAAATTGATAACGTCCTCGAATCCAGGCATGTGTTTCAACGTTCCATCACGATTGAACGTACGGCCATGATACGGACACTGAATCGTTTTGTTATCTGAATGCTCGTGACAAAGGATCATCCCTCGATGTGTGCAAACGTTCGACAAAAGTTGGACTGAATCCCCCTCTTGTACGCGAACCATCGGTTCATTCAGAATGCTAGCAATGTGTTCGATTGGCGAAATTCCTGATGTGAATTGTTTGCTCAAACCAACAAACTGCCAACTTGTTTTGAAGGCCTTGAGGAGTTTACGAAATCGCTTTTCACAGGTATAATATTTCGAGGGAAGCGTCTTCGCAACTCGGATATCCGAATCGATGAGGTCCTCCGACATGAATGGAATGTCGGACCTCATTCTCTTGAGTCTTGTGAGGTGATGTTCTTCTGAAATTTGGATTAAGTTAGAATAGAGGGTGTGAATTACCTCCTATATGGAACGAAGGCGACGAGACCTCTCCGTGACCATTTATCGCATTCTTCTCTATCTCTCTCGAATGCGAGAGCGTGAGTCTGAATCAAAGCGTCTGATGCGCATTGAACGTGCGACGGGAATTGAGCGGAAGGAATTGAAAATACATCTCGAAAAACTCGTTGATGCAGGCTATGTCAAACAAATCGCGTCAGACAAAAAGGGAAGAGGGGGCCATCCAATTGTCACATATGACATTCTGGAATCAGGCCGAAGTCTTCGCAGCGATATAGGCAGATGGATCGATTTAGGCATTCGAATGGAATATTATCCTGACGATTTCTTCTATCTTCCGAGTGATGCTTGATAGCGGGTAATTTAACCCCCTAAGAAAACCCTCCTTTGTTTATATCCATCATGGCTATCCCAAAATCATGTCCGGGAAGAAAGCCGTAGACAAGGTCACGAAAGGACTCGGTTCCTTGATTGAAGAATTTGCCTCAGCCGTCAAAGAGATGGTGAACGCTGGAGAAGAAACCGTTGTTCACCTGGCAGTTGGCTCGAGTCGAGTCATCAAAGCCGCCATCGATGCGACAGGTGAAGTGACCAAGATCACAGTGGAAACCGCTGGCAATGTTGTCGGATCGGTTGCACAAGGTGTGAAGAATGTCGTCGGATCCAACGGACAAAAAAAAGGTGAAGAAGAATGATTGGAAGGTTGTTTGCAGCTACAATTGCTGCTGGAACTGTTGGACTAATGGCGGGAGTATTTCAAAGCACATTCCGTCATTATTATCGAAAGCATGCTGAGTTTGATGACTTAAAGAACGACTCCATCCAGGAAGTTGTCGTAGTCACTGAATTTGTTGAAGGGGTGGAAGAATGATTCCACTTTTAATCGGTGGACTTGCAATCGCCTCATTGACATTCAATGCAATAGCCGCTGGTTCGGCAGCTGGAGCAGGGTATGGGATCGGTCGGAAGTATGGTCGAAAGATCTGTGAAGCCCTCGACGGCATTGATACGAGCATGAAAAACATGCTCAAGAAAGAATGAATTCAACGATTTGTTCATGAAGCACGGGGGGATGGACAATTGTGTCTGACCCGCTGCAAATCCCATCTTTCCCCCCAGAAGGGCCATGGGAATTGTACGTGCTTGTACTGATTTGGTTACCGTTCTTGTTCAGAACATTGCTGTTGACAAGGCCACTGTACCGAGTGATTAAGAAATTCGCACCTCATGGCGGATGGGCAATTCGACAGTTACGTGAGCTTCCAATCAAGGGGCTCTCTATATTGGTTCTCAATGAGTCCTTAGCGTTCGTGTTGCCGCCATTAACTGTGATCCTTTTCAGAATGAGATTCGACCCGATAGGTTGGTCTTCTTGGGGAGAGGCAGGTTTTCTTGGTTTTCTAGTACTCTTGGTCTTCTTTTCGCTATGGATTGTATTTGACGCGTTCAGAATCTTAAGAGTTCGCCGAATGTTGATCTCAGTTGAACGTTACGATGTTGACAAACTCAAGAAAATTGCAGATGTGGGTATCAAAACCCGGGGATTTTTTAGACGATTTTCAAAGAAAGAAAGTACCGATGGGGATGAAACAACAGCTCTCGATGCAGCTTCTCGAGTCGGTAAACGGAGCGTAAAAATGTGGGGTCTTAGGGCATTAAAAATGCGAAAATTAACTCCCGCAGGGTTACTAACCTCAGTTGCTGTAGGCGCAGCAATAGAAGCAGCGAGGGCAGGTGCAGGGAAAGTATCTGACATCATTGACGAGAAGATGCAAGAAGAATTTGACAAAATTGCTAAAACAAGTACAAAATCACTTTTGATTCTATTCCTCAGAGATCTGGGTATGGCCGTTTCTCCATTGGTTTTGTTTGCAATATTGCCTATGCTTCTGTGAACCAGAAGGTAGGCTATGACAAAGCCCACTGCGAGCCCTCTGATCGGGACAAAATGAATCAGTGGGTATGTGCAATAACCCTTTGATTCGTCCTGTAAATCGCTCAATCAAGATTGATTTGGGGAGAATCCGTCTCTTTTCGTTGTGAAAATAGCAAAAAAAAGCATAGCGATAGCTAGTGGAACGAGTACAGTGTCAACCATTACACCTGGAGGTGTGTTTTCCGTTACTAAACCGGGTGTGAATACATGGCTCAATGCCCTTCCGGAGTATTCTATTGCATATATTGCCCATGCTAAAGGAATAAGTGATTTGTAACGCCATAGTATGACGAGCACAATTAAACCGATTACAAACTGTTCCATGCCCCACAATCCGAACATCGTTACAACACTATCAGCGCCCCCTTGTGTGAAACTATCGAGTTTTACCGATCCTATGCTTTGAGCACCACCATCCGATGCAAACATATGAACAAAACCTGCAAAGAATGACTTAAACACATAGATCCAGAGGACCCAATAGGCGATTCTGTTCCCTTTGAATTTGTTATCTGCTACTTCCGGAAGCAAAATATTCATCACCTTGAGCACCTACTTTTCCTTCATGGACATGTACCACTGGGGCGACCCGTTCCAAGCATTGAGCGGATATGAAACAATCCCAACATCAGAGGGGCCCCCTCTGCTCAGGCGTCTTGTCAGAGGGTAGCGATGTATATGGCCCACTGTGAACCCATGTAATCAGTTATTCTGAACACAAGGCTGTATAGCATAACCGAAGTATACAATTGAAATTCACTTATTTACTAGCGATTTAATACCAAGTGAAATAATATTAAAACTGCGTTCTTCTAATTTGAGTCATGACGAGTAAGAGGATTTCATGGTTCGATGCAATGGATTATGCATTAAACCATGTTACGCAAATAGTCTTAACAGTAATTGTCTTTATTGTTGCAGTATGGTTTGCGAGTCTTGGATCACCAGAGGGATTCCTTTGCTCATTCCCATTCTTTGCTCTAACCGCAATACTAATTTTCCAGCAATCTTACAAATTCTTTGTAGATGGAGTAAGTAATGGAATTTCAATATATTTTGATGGACTGAAATTAGAAGAGGAAATGGAGAACCCCCAAGAAGGAAATGGTGATTCGATTTCCAGAAATCAAGAACAAGACAATTCTACTACGCAAAAGAAATCTGGTCCTACAAATATTGCTGAACCCGATACAGGCGTCAAGAAGGAAGGTCCACCTCCTGCTGAATCTAGAGAAAATGATGAATTAGATTCGCAACAAGTACCATCTGGCCCTGAACAGGACCTCACTCAAGTGCAGAAGGAAATCAACATCCTAACCGCTATGAAAAACTTGGCACAAGAATCGAATGATGAAGCCACTTTTCAGCAATTAACAAAAGATGTTGATAGGTTAAAGAAAAGACGGAACAAGTTGAGGAAGTTGGTCGGAGATGACTAATTGATTGGTAAAATTAGTCAAACCATCTTTTGACTTAGTTTTCATCAGCCTGCTGTTGGCGAACACAAGGGGTCCCCTTGTGTATGTATGCAACGCTGTGGGTACCCTCTGATTCGGTTGCAAACTCAACATAATGCCTTGCTAATCCATACGTTTTGATTAAGCGAACAAAAGGCCACGTACAGTATACAAGGATTACGAATGGGGCAAAAAAATGCCAGATCATTTGGAACTGTTCTGGCAACATATCATATGTGTGTGGCTTTAGGTGAAGATATGCTGAGGAAGCAAACTGTCGTTCTAACCATGTTATTGCTCCTCTTTTCAATCCCTTCAATCCCCTCATACGCCTCGGAAACAAAGGAAACAGAAATCGTCGAAAAGTTCGGTGTTGGTTTTGATGAAGTGGTTATTGCAGATGTGTCGGACTACCTGAACGATCCACGCGATTTGGAATTTCATCCAGGTCGAGCAAACGAGTTGTGGGTTGCCAATCGTGCAACGGACAGCATAACGATTGTTGAGAATACGGGGCTATCAAACCAAACCTCTCAGAATCGAGTAGACTCGCACAGGAACCATTTCTTGGAAGAAGTGAGCGCGATTTCCTTTGGGGCATATGATCCCGAATTTGACTGGCAATGGGGTTCAGCCCAAGAGACAGGGAACACATACTGCGGTCAGGCACCTGCGAATTATTTCATGGGGCCAACGCTGTGGCCATCATCGTTGAATCACTTCGCAGTTGAGAATCAGAACAACGGTAACGGGCTTCTCGGTAGTCACATCGATATGAATCACGAATCACCGTTTGGCGTAGGAATCGCCCACGATTATGACAATGTATACTGGTACAACGATGGTTACTATGGAGAGTTGGTTCGATATGACTTCAAGGACGATCACGATACTGGTCAAGATGACCATTCCGATGCTGTCGTGAGGAGATACTCTGAGATTAGTCTCACCCATTTCTATGGAGTCCCCGGGCACATGGTGATGGACAAATCAAACGGTATACTCTACATCGCAGACGCTGGAGCAAATCGAGTTCTGTGGGTTAATACCGACGACGTATCAACAACCTCGACCGACATCATGAACGATGCTTCACGACTTGAGCCACTCGCAGAATATTCAGAAATTACTGATGTTGAATGGGGAGTCTTGGCAACCGGCCTTAACTTGCCTTCTGGTATTGCACTTGCTGATGGGCAACTTTTCGTTTCTGAAAATGGGAACGGAAAAATTGTGGCTTATGAATTGGCTTCTGATGGAAAGAGTGGCGTCCAACTCGATAAAATTCAAACGACTGCTAGCTCGATTATGGGATTAGAGGTTGGCCCCAACGGACATCTCTATTACGTCGACAATGGTCAAGATGAAGTCGTTCGAATCGATCCATACAGTGACGAAGATGGAGACGGTGTCGGCGATGAGGTTGACAACTGCCCGAACATTGCAAACCCACTCCAAGCGAACTTCGACAACGACTCAACGGGAGATGTTTGTGATTCTGATGACGACAACGATTCGGTTTTGGATGTTGACGATCAGTGCGCAAAGGGACAACTCGATTGGACGTCGACGCTCTCAACCGACCATGATGGTGATGGGTGTCTTGATGCTACGGAAGATACGGACGATGACAACGATGGTGTCCTCGATGCGTCCGATCTTTGCTCAGCAGGAGATTTGGAATGGTCTTCTTCCGCTTCAACCGACTATGATGCGGACGGTTGTCAAGATGCATTGGAAGATGTCGACGATGACAACGACCGGATTTGCGACGCCACTGAATTAAGCAGTTCTTGGGCTTGTACGCCTTCGGCAGTGAGTACTGACCTCTGCCCAGAAAGCACGCTTGGCTTCTTCTCAAACGCACAAAACGATGTCGATCGGGATGGCTGTGAAGATGCAACTGAAGATACGGACGATGACAACGATGGATTCGCTGATGATGTTGACGCCTGCCCATTGAACGCAGGTACAAGCTCACTCGGTACAGAACTTGGTTGCAGCGATTTCGATTCGGATGGGTATAGCGATTCAATCGATTTATTCCCGACTGAGTCAACTCAATGGATGGATTCAGACGGTGACGGTTACGGAGACAATCCCGATGGATTCGAAGGGGATGCATGCGTGAATGTCGTAGGAGACTCGACTGAGGATTCGTTTGGTTGCCCAGATTCGGATGGTGATGGTTGGTCCAATCCTAACGACGCCTTCCCGTATGAGGCCTCGCAGCATTCCGATACTGATGGTGATGGCTATGGAGACGCAGCTGAAGGGTATCAAGCAGATGAATGCCCTAATGTCTCTGGTTCTTCAACACAAGATCGATTCGGATGTCTTGATTCAGATGATGATGGTTGGTCCGATTTGAACGACGACCTCGTCGATGATCCAACGCAACATAGCGATGCAGATGGTGATGGCTACGGTGACAATCCACAAGGAACTACACCGGACAGTTGTCCACAAATCTACGGTCTTTCATCCATCGAACGGTATGGCTGCCCTGATGCTGATGAGGACGGTTGGGAAGACCGTTCTGATGTCTACCCTAACGACGCTCGACTGTGGTCTGATATCGATGATGATGGCTATGCTGGTCAGCAAGGAACCAACCTTTCTGATGACTGTCCTGAAGTGTATGGGACGTCAACGAATGATGTTCTGGGGTGTCTTGACTCTGATGGTGATGGTTGGTCCGATCAATCTGATGAATACCCGAATGATGCCACCAAACACGTTGCTGCAGAGGAATCTGAAAGCAGCAGTTCCACACTCCTCGGTCTTGCCATTGGGCTTCTTGTCTTGACAATCCTAACAATTGGAATCATCAAGAAGAAAAATCCGATGCGGCAAGAGTTTGACTTGATTGCACCACAGGTTCCTCAAGCACTTCCAAGCGCTCCACCACTTCCACCCGAGGGATTGCCAGCAGGTTGGACAATGGAACAATGGATGTATTACGGGGAAGATTACCTCAAGCGTCAATAACTTTGACATTCAATTCTGAGACCAAAAGGTATCAATCTGACATGGTAAGCAAGGCGTTCTAGATGAAGAAGGATACGAGCCTCTTGAATCCTGAAGCAAGTGATGAATGGTACTGGCGTGATCAGGATACGGGAGAAAGGGTTCGCTACAGATGTACTATCTTGTGCCGTGCCTGATTGAGAGTAATTCACGTGGAATCTTGTATGTGTAACTGGAGTTATTCCCAACCAATGTTAACGATTCAAGAGATTCCCCGAATTCAACCTGATTGAAGGTCGAATCAAGATTATGCAATGGCATGCTCGCTGCCATCCTACCTTTCCTTGATAGCGATATTCCAGTTGCGACATATGGCTCAATGGAAGCGAATTGAAGAACCTGGTCCGAAGTTTTGACATCTCCTAATCCTTGGAACATCTTGACAAAAAACTCGCTGATTTTGTCCCATTCTTCAATCGGGAACTTCATGTTTGTACCATCATCCATCGACGTATAGATGTTCTCTCTGTGTCGTAGCCTTGATGCACCACCGACCTTTGGGATGTTCATGGCCTCACTCATCTTAATGCGACACGGTCAGTCGATGTGGAATGCTGCGAACCTGTTTACGGGTTGGGTTGACGTTCCGTTGACCCAAGTTGGTATCGATGAAGCACTGGCTGGTGGAAAGAAACTAGCTGATGTTCAAATCGACGAAGTTCACACATCAACCCTGATTCGAGCCCAAATGACGGCCATGCTTGCGTTAAGCCAACACAACAGTGGTAGAACTCCAGTTTTGCAATACCATGATTCTGGTGAACAGATGGGCGAAAATGAGCAGAAGATGGCCGAGTGGTCGCAGATGCATGAAGATGCGGATGCTTCCAACATTCTCCCAGTCTTCGTTTCGTGGCAATTGAATGAACGTATGTATGGCGATCTTCAAGGAATGAACAAACAAGCGACACGTGACAAATTTGGAGATGATCAAGTCAAGATTTGGCGCCGCTCCTATGACATTCCTCCTCCAAATGGGGAGAGTCTTGAATTGACGGCTGCTCGAACAATCCCATACCTTGAATCCGTTCTCCTCCCAGCCTACGAGCAAGGTAAGCATCTTTTTGTTGCAGCACATGGAAACTCACTTCGAAGCATTATCATGCATCTCGAAGGCTTGAGCAAAGAAGAAGTCCTTGGATTGGAAGTTCCAACGGGTGTTCCGATGATGTATGAATTGCAGAATGGTGTCTGGAAGCGAACAATGGGGTGATGTTATTCTGCTCGATTGGCGCTTCGATGGTTTTCCTGGACGTGTACTCTGGGTTGATTTATCGAAAGAAACAGTTGAAGCCAAAGAGATTCCACACGATTGGTTGATTGAATCGATGGGTGGAAAGGGTCTTGCTACTCGGTTGCTCGTTGAGTGGGATACCACAAATTACGATGAAGCGATGAAACTCAGGCATCCAACCATCGATCGGGTTGATGCTGCTCGCCATCCTACGACTCCTCTGTTGTTCATGACCGGGCCATATCAAGCCAGTTCGGTTGGTTCTTCTGGACGTGCCGTTGTTGTTACTCGTTCACCTTTGACCGATGTTTACATAGACACCTACATCGGTGGAAACATCGGACACGATTTACGTCAAGCAGGCTGGGATGGTATCTTCATTACTGGAGCCTCTAAGCATCTCTGTCGGCTTGAGATTGTGGATGGTCATGCGGAGTTGCACAAAGCGAACGAGTTAGCTGGTATGACCACATGGCAGGTTGAGCAAACGCTCGAAGGAAAAGGAGAGTGCCTTTCCATAGGTCCTGCCGGCGAGAATGGAGTTCGAATCGCAAGCCCACTTACGGCTGGACGCAGAGCCGCAGGACGCGGAGGAACCGGTGCCGCATTTGGATTCAAAAATCTCAAGGCAGTTACAGTCAAATCGACAACGAAAGAAAACGTCCGATTTGCAAGTGAAGCAAGTCTCAAATCTGCAGTTAAGATTCAGCGCCAGGAAATGGGATTGCGACGCCGTTCAGGCGATCCATTCTACGCATTTGGAACGAGCCGTGGCCCGCTCTATGCCTCAGAAAATGGCCGTATGCCGACTGCAAATTACAGCTCGACCAATGCTATGATTCCTGATTTTTCTGAATTAAAAGTCAGTGGTGGACAAGGTGGAGTTGTTTCCTCAGTAGGGACGCCTGTTACCATCATAACCAAACTTGATGCACATAAATTATCAGGTGAACATTGGCATGAATCTTTGCCTGATGCGAAGCAATCCGCTTGTTGCGCACCCTGCCCAATCGCTTGTGAAGCAGCAGACCGGCCCACCATTGATGGCGAGAAGATACGAAAGCGACCGGTTCACATGAATCGGGTCGACCGACCAGAGTACGAGACACTCGCCATGCTTGGCTCGAATTTAGGTTTGACCAGTTCACTCGATGTCATGGATGGAAACGATGCATGCAATCGCCTTGGAATCGATACGATATCCGGTGGTGCAGCTTTATCCATTGTTTGCGAATTGGTTGAGCATGGTTGGCTCCCTGAGAATTGGTCAGATCATTTCCATGCACCGTTTGATTTTGGTCGATACAAACAAGGTGATGTTGTACCATGGCAATTTGGAATACCGGAACTGCCTCCACTCGCACTTGCAATGCTGGCAAATGCTCAACCCGGGACCAACGATTTGTTTTCTTCCCTCGCTTCAGGTGCAGTCGCCTTTTCCGAATATGTCGAGCAAGAAACTGGACACCCTGCGACACGATTGACTGCACATTGCAAAGGGCTCGATCTTCCTGCTTGGGATCCTCGTGGAAAACGTGGTAATGCAATGGCATACATGACGGCGAATGTTGGCGCTTCACACATGCGCGCAGGCTACAAGGAGCCTACGGGATTACCAAATGCATCTGCAGTCGACTTGATGGAGGAATTGATTCAGAGTCAGAACAGCATCGTTATTCGCGATTCGATGATCCTTTGCGCCTTTGCGAAAGGCGCCACTCCGGATGATGTCATGCTTGATGCTTGGAATGCAATTACTGGAGACGATGCTGAATGGGATGATCTGATGCATCGGGCAAGCGTCCAATGGGATTTGGCCCGTACATGGAACGTTGAGCATTGGAATCGACTCGGCGTCCAACCGATCGAAGCAGATTTGCTATCATGGCGCTTACGAAAGGAACCAATTCCAGCAGGAGTTGCAGCGGGAATGGTCTCGTTCGTTGATGATGAAGATGAAAAAGCCTGCATGGCAAAATACTACGCATTAAGAGGATGGGATGAGAGTGGGCAGCCATAATCGGGTAATCCTATGCATCCAACATTGAGCAAGGCAATCGTACTTGTTGTCCTCCTTGCATCTCCATGGCTACTCGTACAAGGATGGATTTTTGTTGGAGCACAAGACGAACCCATTGCGTCCATGGAAACGTGTCCAGAGGGTAGCGCCAATTGTGCACATCTAGGGGGGAATGCAGATTATCGAATCGATTCAAGTTCAACGATTCTGAATGGAACAATGGATGATGTCCAAATTCAATTAGCACGATATATCTCAGAATACGATTGCAAGATTTTGGTTGAGGAGGATTCTGATACAACCTACTATGTTCACTTCGTTGAACAAACCCCATTTTGGCTGTTTCCTGACGATGTCCTTGTTTCCATTGAGCAAATCGATGAGAATTCGGTCGAAATAGAACTTCACTCCCAATCTCGTTTGGGCCTCGGAGATATGGGTGTTAATCCTGAACGAATTGAACGAATTTATGATCAATTATCCGCTTGAATGACATCATCCCAGCCATACGGATAACCGCTCTCGTCGATGAGTAATACATTAACACCAAGTCCAGTTTTATGAAAAGCGATCAACTGGATGTCGTGAATCGAATGACCCGTTGGAGCAACGCCAAGGATGGGAAGTTGTTTTTTCGAAAACCAAGACCGTTTGGTCTTTGTTGCATGTTCAGTTCCGAGGCTTCTACGTGTTCCATCAACATCATCAAACCATGGCAATGGACCTTCTGGTGAAAATCGCAATCCAAGAATCATATCGACGCCTGTAGTCTCTTGAGCAGCGTCCGTATCTGCTCCACTGGGTATGGCTGGTGCGTTTGGGTGCGTGTGCAACCAATGGGTAAACCGTCCCGCTCGAGAACCTCGTTGACCTGAAAAGAGGTCATCTGTCCACTCTTCGGGGAGATGATGAACGGAATAAGAGTCACCACGATTGACAACATGCGCCTCTTTGATGACGTATCCTTGGCCTCCAAAGAGGTTGGAGACATGTTCTTGTCCTTCAAAGGCCATCTCAACTTCATCGATGTGTTTCCTATTTGGGTCAACATCGAGACCAACCAGAATTTCGTCAGGAAGGGATTGCAAAGCCCAGATGACAAGATCTCGAAAGATTGGTCCGGGAAGGTGTAATTGTGCTGCATAGGCATGCCTCATCGAGTACGATTCTGCGTTGTACGAACGCATCGCTTCGACCAACCACGACTCGACCACGTCAAGGCTAATGCTTCATCCTTCATCAAGGGACGCTTGAAGGAGAATCCTTGAAAACACAGGAGTGCAAGCGCCCCCCATGGCGAAGAAGAAGGGAGGGTTTGGCCGTTTCCTCGGTGCTCTGACTGGAACGCCTTACGAACGCTTGCTAAAGCAAGTGGAAAAACTCTCAAATGAACATGCTGATGACGAGCGAAAACTCGGAAAAGCACTCAAGAAACTCGTTGACGTCGTTGGAACGGCATACGAAGCGGAAGAAATTGACGAGGATGAACATGATCTCGTTATCGAAGCAATCGAAGAGGCCGATCCAAAGGGACGGTCCTTCCCTAAGTTTGCTGAAGAGGACGCATTCTATGCTAACGATGCTCCAGATGCTCCAGATTTGAAACTTGGTAAGAGAAAGAACTTGGATGAATTGATGACTGCCTCAGGAAAGGAATTCACAGGCAGTTTTGGTCGTGACGAATTCGATGAATTCAAAGCCAGAATGACCGAAGATTTCTATGCAGAATCGGATGAAGCAATCCAAGCTGGCGACCATCAGGCAAACATTCGAACAGAAAACCGTGTGTTCACTGATGAAGAAGACGAACTCCAAAATGTCAAAGCGATGATTTCACAGGAATCAGGACTCGTTGACCCTACTGCTGTCGAAGAAGAGGAAGAAGCATCCTTCGATGATGACGAAAACTATTCCATCGATGAAGATGGAACGGAATGGTTCCAAGACGATGATGGTTACTGGTGGTACCGTCCAGAAGGCGAACCTGAATGGTTGCCTTGGGAAGAAGACGAGGACTGATCACGACGGAATCGGTTGTTGGTCCCACCATGGTGGAGCGAGGAACCATGCTTCGTGATTGACTGGACGATCTATCAATGGCAGTCCGATTGAACCTCCATCGATGGATAGCCCGCCGAGTGGATTTGTAGCACATGGGCCTGGAAGATAATCCTCGCCAGTCTCGGTCAATTCAATACGCAACGAATTGCCCGCAGGGACAATCACATCAAGAGGATTGAATTCCATCAGCATGGTGTATGAGGAGAAAGGTGCGACAGGATTCGCATCGTAACCGCCGTCTCTGTAACGTAAATCCATCGTTGCATGTCCAAGTCGAAGATTGAGCGTGTCATCGTAAAGTGTTGCAAAGATCTGTCCTCCATTGCACGCTTGTGTCGATACATCGAGATGCAATGTTGGAAGTCCAGATAGGTGTAGTCCATTCTCGTAGACTGGACTTGTAAGCGTAACAGAACCGCCCAATCCTGTAACGATTCCATCGCCACTCCATTCGGTTCCAATGGTTTCCATTTGCCATGTCATGTCTTCTGGTGGCCATGTCTCTTCGACGTGCCATTGCCCGTCGTGCGTCTGAATTTGAACCATAGGCTCTGGTTCTTCTCCGATATCTTTGAGATAATACTGGAACCATCCGTACAACTCAACAGCCCAGTCCATTCTGCTCATGTTCGGATAAGCCTCTCCCCCGTAGCCGCTTCCCAATTCGCTATGGCGGTCTGGTTGGTCAGGATAGTTGTGAGCCCATTGGCCCGCAATCGCCCTTGCATTGATGTCAGCATCGCGCATCAACTGATAGGTAGGGAATGCATGGTATGGGTCAACGTTCCAATCCTGTAGCCCCCATACGAGATACACACTTCCACGATAATTTTCGAGTACATCAGGTAAATGGCGACGTTCGTCCCAGTAATCGTTCCATTCTGCTCCGCCAAATTCAGCAAACGCATAGGTCGACCATGGGTTCAACGGGCCGATGAGATCGTCAGAACAAACCCGCATGTCATCCGTTGTCAAATCTGCTGTTGCAGCTTGGTAAGCAGCATCATAGCCCATAGCACGAGCTTCTGATGATCCGTTTCGATAGAACATCTCCTGGACACCAATCGAACCTGAAATTGGCACAATGGTCTTCAAATGCTCACTTGGTTGTTGAGCAGCCTCCCAATTGGTCGTTCCAGCATAGGATTTACCCATCAGCCCAACGTTTCCATTCGACCAATTTTGTTGTCCAAGCCAATCGACGACCGCTTGGATTCCGACTTGTTCTCCAAGACCTTTGACATCTTGACAATGGGTTGATTTTCCTGTTCCAAAGGTACTGGCTTGCGCGAGTGCATATCCGTGAGGTACGAATGTATCGTAGACCCATTGACCAACACCACCGTCTGGGATGGTGTTTGGATTCGAATCTGCACCAATACCGGGCATACCTTCTCCGCCAAAATCGTAGTACGGATGGATGGTCATAATGACAGGGACTCTGACGCCTTCCTCAACATCTGGTAGCCACAAGGCAACATGCATTTTGGCCTCATCAGGATACCCTATATCCTGCTCAGATGTGGGAAGATCAACGGGAATGAAGTGTTCCGTATACGGCAAAACATCGTAGGTTCCATTTTCAGGAAGTTGTGCACGCATCGTATCCATTGGCAGATCCATCATGTGCCGCTCATGGAGTGGTACATCCCACCAATCGTAGGTATTCTCGACATCATTCTCGTCGGTCAGTGCTTCACCGAACGACATTGAAAGGAACAAAAAAATGACACAGAAGGCAACTGTCGCTGAAAGCGAGATGTTCAGTTGTGTTTTGCTGCGCTCTGAGGAGGGATCGAAGATTTCCGCTTCGAGAATGTCCTCAGCCATGGCTGTTCCAGTCGTTGGACATAGAAGAGGATGGCGATTCTATGGCAATCTGAAAGCGGTCGGAACCGGCTGATTCCATTCGTAGTCTGCCTGGGCGTTGAGTCCCAACTGTTCGAACACTTTGGCAGTACTGTGTACACCATCAACACCTTTCATAATCGCTCTTGGGGCTAACGTGGCCAATCGAACGAAGCCTTTCTCCCACAGAGCAAGGGCTGTAATAGCATCCTGTCCAGTTGGAACAGTCCGCTTCAACCGAGTTCCGAAAGGAGGTGGATGTGGATGATTTGCATCGAGGAGCGTTTTTCCTTGACGAATCGTTCTGACCGTTGAATATCGAGGCTTCATGAAACGCTTGCGAATGGCTTTCCAATCCTTTTTTGCATACGATACACCCTCCAAATACCGCCCTTCGTATTCGTACAGTGTTTGCTTAATTTCGTTCCAGACTTCGACGTCAATACAGTACGAGTAGAAGTGCTCATGTGTGGGAACGACAACATCGAGCTCGTCTTCTGAGACGGGTTGTTGTGGTAGATTCCAGACCTGAACCATGCCGATGTCAGCATAACCACGAGCCCAATCAGCGAGTGAAAGCGTGGTTTTGATGAAATTCGGGCCAGGAATCAAATCATCTTCAATGAGAATCACTCGCTCGTATCCATGAACGTCGAACAATTCTCTTCGAGCTCCAATCAGGTTTCGACCAACACCGTAGTTTTCCTCTCGAAGAACAATCGAGGTGTATGGGACGTCTGATTCTCGAATGATGGCCTCGATTTCATTTTGTTTTGCTTTCGGGCCACCGTCAACGTAGTGATGGACGTCAATTCCTTCAAGATCATCGATGTTCTTTGCAAGTCCACCGAGCAACTCTTCCATCAAATCAGGGCGATTGAAACTTGCAGTGAAGATGGCCGTTTTCATTTCACACCCTCCTCAGGAAACGCTGCTTGAGATAGTACAGTCGTTCTTTCAACGTGTTTGGAGGATGACGGATGTTGATGGGGAGCATGATGATGTTCTCGTACTTCATGCTTCGAAAGACCTCGCAGATAACGGTCGTATCGCAATCAATTTCATTGGTACGCGGATTGATTCCAGCAAATCGGGCTCCTTCTTGAAACGGTTGAGCAGAATAGGTGCAAATGCCGTTAAAGGTCGACCAAACCTCAGTTTTCTCTGACGGAACTCCGTGATTCCACCACGTCTCTTCCGATGTTTTTCTTGTTGCCCAAGCGTCGTAAAATTGTCCCATCGCATTGGTTGTGTACCCTGAAACGATGTCCCCGTCATGGATGATGATGGTCGCAGCATCCATTGGTTTGTACAATACGTCGGTTTCAATAAAGACAATCCGATCGAATTGTTCGATGGATGAGGCTTGCTCGATGCAAGCATTGCGGGCATTGGCGATGTTTTTGACCCGCGCCCCTTCCTTGCCAATGAGGTGTTCCGTGCCAATGTCAGTTGATGTGAACGTTGTCTTGCAGCGGTTTGAAAGGCGATCCGTGTATTGCTTGAGCAGTTTTTTGGTACCATCCGTCGAATCGTTCTCATAGACTGAAATCTCAACATCATGCTCCTTCATCAACAAATTGAGTAAACCATGGAGTTGATTGTACCATGACTTCAATCGTTTTGCATTATTTCGAGAAATGGTGCAGAGAAGAAGTTTCAACACGCTTCACCGACCATAGAGAACCCAACAAAGTGGATGAAATTCCCTATGGACATTCCTATTTAAGCCCGAGGTTGTGGGGTGACACATGGCCACTGTTCTCGTCACTGGGGCTTCTGGGATGTTAGGGCAACATCTCGTTCCTTTGCTCGAGGACAAAGGACATCAGGTGCTTGCGCCATCTCAAAATGAAGTCGATTTGACTGATGCAGGAGCAATCGCAGCCTACATTCAATCCAATACAATCGATGTGGTTGTTCACTGTGCTGCGTTTGTTGCTGGTATTGCTTCGAGTAAAGCGTCAAAACACCATTCGTTCGATGCGAACGTTACCATGGGCTTGAATCTCATTCGTTCATGCTTGGACAATGGAATCTCGACGCTGCTCAATGTAGGAAGCGCCACAATCTACCCCAGCGATGCACCTCAACCACTTTCGGAGGGTTCCTTAGGACAAGGTGCGTTTGAAGGTCCGATTGAAGGCTATGCGCTCTCCAAGTACGTTGTGTACCGAGCTTGCGCAATGGCCAATGAGCAATACGGTGTCGCCTTCAAGACCATCCTGCCTTGCAATTTGTTTGGGCCATACGACAACTTTTCACTTGAAACGGGTCACATGTTACCTGCGATTCTCCATCGTATGCATCAAGCCAAGGAACAAGACAATGCACCCATCGTCATTTGGGGTGATGGTTCCGCAAAACGAGAATTCCTTTACGCACCAGATCTGGCTGATTTCATCCGCTTCTCACTGGAGAATTTCGAAGCCCTTCCTGAAGTCATGAACGTCGGCTCTGGTGTGGAAGTAAGCGTCAAAGAAATGCATCAATACATGGCCAAAATCACGGGCTATTCTGGTGAATTGAAACACGATCTTGACAAGCCTGTTGGCCGATTACGACGGTTTTTGGATTTGCATCATCAGCAACGATTGGGATGGTCACCAAAAACGCCATTTGAAGAAGCATTAGCCATCACCTATGATTATCTGAAGGGGGCATTAGAATGACACTACCACTTGCAACGAGTACTTGGGATGACGAAGAATACGCTGCTATACAACGCGTAATCGATAGCGATCGATTCAGCATGGGTCCTGAAGTTGAAACCTTCGAGAAGCAGTTTGCTGAATTCTTCGGTGCAAAATATGCCATCATGTCCAACTCAGGATCGTCTGCAAACCTGCTCGCTGTTGCTGGTATGATTTATGCGAAAGGTATCGATTTGAGCCCCGGTGATGAGGTTCTTGTTCCTGCGGTATCATGGTCAACCACATACTTCCCCGTTTCACAGTATGGACTATCGATGCGTTTTGTTGACATCGATGAGGAGACACTCAACATTGACATCAATGCCATCGAGGAGGCTATCACAGAGAAAACCAAGTTGATTTTCTGTGTCAATCTTCTTGGAAATTCTGTCGATTACCCACGTTTACTCGCCCTTGCCGAAAAGCACAACCTCTACGTGATAGAGGACAATTGCGAATCACTTGGATCGACCATTGAAGGGAAACAAGCAGGAACCTTTGGGCTAGCAGGAACGTTCAGTTCCTTCTTCAGTCACCACATCTCGACCATGGAAGGTGGCGTCACGGTAACCGATGATGAAGAGCTGTACCATGTCATGCTGTCGCTACGTGCGCACGGATGGACGCGTAATTTGCCAAAAGAAAATCGCGTTATAGAAAAGTCGGATGACCCCTTTATGGAATCCTTCCGGTTTGTTCTTCCTGGTTACAATCTACGACCTTTGGAAATGTCGGGCGCTATTGGTCAGGCTCAACTTCGCAAGGTCAACAGCATCATTGAGGGACGGCGCGCAAATGCAGCCGTTTTCCAACAAGTTATGGCCGAACTTCCTGAAATACTTATTCAGAAAGAAGTTGGAAATTCCTCATGGTTTGGTTTTTCCATCGTCCTTCCGGACTGGTGTGACCGAGGTCCTGTCCTCGAGGCGTTGCGAGACGCAGGTGTTGAAACACGTCCAATCGTGGCTGGCAATTTCACATTGAATCCGGTCATAGAGCATCTCGATCATTCCATCTATGGTGACCTGCCAGCCGCCAACAGAATTCACAATCAAGGCTTCTTTGTCGGAAACCACCATTACGACATCACCGATCAATTGAATGAATTCAAATCAATCCTCGAGAAGTGCCTCGATGACCAACGCTTATCGTCAAATGATTGATGAACAGGCATACCATCGTTCGTTCATGGGCAAGGCATTCAAGCACAGGATTCTCTTGTCCTACCTCCTGGTGTTCTTACTCCTCCCGATGACGGTGACTGGTGAAGAAGAACCCGCTTGGAAAAGCAATGGGATTGACCCAGCGACATGGACGGATGGCCCCGTTGTAGAAGACACGCCTATGCAATATTCTTACTTTGGAGATCCAGTCTTTGCTATCGATGTCACCTATTCACCGGGGCATTTCCAAGATTCAGTTTCAGGAACAATTGTGATCGAGATGTTTCCTCAGTGGGCTCCAATTACGGTTGAAAACATGATCGAACACATCGAGGAAGGCCTGTACGATGGTATCTTTTTCCATCGAGTCATCAACGACTTTGTTACACAATCTGGCGATCCTGAGTGCAAGACCAATGGCGTTTACGTCCCCGGTCTACCGGCTCAATGCGGTAGCGGAGGGACTGGCGAAACCATTCCGTTGGAACACAACGAAAATCTCAGCCACGTGGATGGAGCGATAGGGATGGCGCGAGGAACGGAAGAGGATTCAGCAGATTCGCAATGGTACATTGCAGAAACTGAAGCACACGGCCTCGACCCTGAAAATCGTGATGATGGAGGATATGCAACATTTGGAATTGTCCGGGATGGGATGAGTCATGTCCGAGCCATTGCTGAAGTCCCAACATCGGATGACCCAACGGGTACGGATTTGGACAATCCATTCTCATCGGCAGGACGGCCTGTCTATGAAGTCAAAATCAACAGCATTACAATGGTTGGCGTCGCAGACCCTGAAGGCCAACTTTCTGGAATGAGTTCTGACGAAGAAACCGAATCTGGAATAGGATCGACCATTGTTTTCGCAAGCTTGTTCCTTGTTCTTGCTCTTGGTATTGCCTATATGGTGATTCAGAACAACAAAAAACAGGATGTTTCAGTTTACGATGCAGAACTCATTGAAGAGAACGAGACGTCCAAGACCACGTGACGGATCCGAGGGGCGTACCACTTGACGTTCTCAAGGTGATGAGAAACGACCTCCCAGTCCCGTCCTGCGTCTTTTGCATATAGTACACATCTCTGCATCGTTTCTTGACACCACGATTCGATTCGTTCTTCTTCGACGTTCATGTGAATGTGGAGTGTACCACCCGTTGCTTTCAAAGCCCGAACTGCAGGTTCCCAAGTAGCTTCAGAACTTGGGAGATAACCAAGAAGAACACGATCGACAGCCCCCTCAAATTCCCTTAATGTAATTTGATTGTCTTGAGGATGTATGGTTAGTTTTGATTGCACCTGATTGCGTTTTGCCGACCATTCAAGGGCATGAATGCTGTTTGGATTGATTTCACAAGCGTGAACGTGACCGACATTAGCGTGAACGAGAAGTTGCATTGTGTAATATCCAATTCCTGCGTAAGCGTCGATGACGACTTCATCTTCTGCTCGCATCGAAGCCATGCGATGGCGCTCTGTGACATTGCCAGACGAATACATCACCTTGGTTGCATCAAAACCGTAGATGAGTCCGTTGTCTTTGACTTCGACCCAACCGTTATCCCCGTAGAGCAACTCAACCTGGGCTGTACGCATTTGATCATTAGCAACCGGTTGCTGCCGACCGATTCGCCCAGCATTGAGCGCGTTCGCAACAACAAGGAAGAATTCGTTTTGTTCTTCCACGACTAAATCCCATCCCTCGCCCAGAAACGCATCTTTTGGGAATAAAATGAGGTCATCGAGCCGCTCCCATTTTTTGGGAATGGATTGAATCAATTCGATGTTTGAATTCAACATCGGAAGAAGTGCATTCTGCAATCGGCTATGAGGGTCAATAGGAGGTGGTGCGTGTTCGACCTCATGTCGTTCGAACCGATGTTCAAATTCGATGTGACTAAGATTGACGTCTTCTAAAAGCGGCAATGCCAATTCATCTCCGATGCGTTTCGGAGTGTATGAGCGGTCAAGAATATCTTCTTCGATCAGGACGTGTCGAGCCGCTTCCCCAACATTGAGCGGAACAAGCAGACACAGTTTCATTGTCATGAGGACGCCAACAGCCTCCCTAAGGGGAAGTCCTTTGAAGGTCTTCGGTTTGTTGGAGCATCATGGAAGAGCGTGCAGTATGGAAAAATCGATTCCTGACACTATGTTTCACATTGTTTTTTGCAACACCAATCCTTGCACCTCTCGCTTCCGCAGACGGTATGTCAACATGCGATGGCGTCCCTGGATTCAGCGAGTGTGATGACTATGATTCAAGCGATGACGGAACACCATTCCAGCAAGATTGGATTCGAGGAACGTACGACTTCAATTTACAAGACACATCAACCATCCACATGACGCTGAGTTGGGCGATTCGTGAATTCGATCGCAGCAAGGTTGGTCTTGATGATTCCACAACCCAAGCCGCACTTGCTGCGGATGGATTGGATGCAGATGACGGTATCCCTGCAGACATGATTCGAACATATTTCGCCTATGACGATGGTTCAGGAACAGTCGGAGACAAGATGTTGGTTGAGGTCGAGGATACCATCGATGAACTCCTTTCAAGCGGTTTTGGGACTGTTACAGCGATCAACACGCAATACGATGGAATCTACACGGAAGGAACCACCTCCGAAGTTTGTACAACGGACGCTACTCAAGATTCAGTGTATGATTCAGCTTCAGGCGTCACGGAGAACAACGTGTTTGATCCTCCAATTTGTTTCTCAACCATTGCTGTAATTGAGTTGTCCACAAGCACCTTCAATCTCCTCGAAAATTCAAACCTTGATCTTGAACGAGCTTACCAAGGTCTCTTGATCATGGGTTCAGAATTGACGACACAATTCAATGTCTTCGCCGAACCTGGCCATGCCTCAACCTTCTCCATCAGTCCTCCTGATTACGCTGCAGTGGTTGGTGTTGACAGCAACGGTTCGATTGAACCACCCTTGTGTCTACCTAGCGCATGTGTTGGGCAATGGACCGTTGACAACCTTAACGCAGGCGTTGGCGCTCCTCGTACAGACCAAACCGTCAGTTTGACCATGGGGTATCGAAACACTTCTACAACGTCCATTGTTGAATTGGACCCGAACGAAGAGGCAGTATCACTCCACTTGAAGGTAGACTTGTTTGATGAGCAAGCTGTTCAAATCGACTTCATTGCAGGTATCAATTATCTCGATACAACAACCATGGACAATTGGGGCATCTCTTTGGTGGAATTGTCAAATCTGGCAACAATTCCACAGATCACCTCGGACGGAATTCGCTTGGCTTATGAAAACGGCATCGCACCACTGGATGACTTTACTGATCAATTTCCTGTAGCATCGATTGGAGATGCATTCTCGGATTCTATTCCTGGTGGTCCGGATATTCAGATGGGTCAACTGAGTTGGGTCAGCGACTCAATCGCTGAGGGAATTGATGGACCTGCTGGAGGATTGAACTACAGTCATTCGGCTGGTTGTTCGGAAATTGTGACGCCCCCAAACACGATTTCGTATTGTATTGAAGGATCGAGTGCGATGGGATACAATCATCCTATCTATCTCCGTTCCACAAGCAATACCTTTGAACTTGGATTGCTCGATATTATTCAGGAAAATATACCTGAGAATGAGTTCTCAGATTATTTTGATGAGATTACCAATGAAGATCTTCGACGCGTTATGGATGCTGGTCTTTCACTCGAAACCGTGCTGGATACAACGTTCCTAGAAAGTATGATTCCATCCGATCTTCCTCCCTCAAAGATAACACTTGAACTCATTTTGCCCAATTGGGTTCAAACAATCGATGGTGAAGACAGAATCATTTTGCAACATTCGGTGACTGGTGACAATCGAAACAATGTATCCCTTGCAGGACCTTCCCCCTACACCTACAATCACCCTATCATGGATGAGAATGACCAAGCGATTTGTTTACAAACGCAGAAAACCTGTGTTTCAACGTCTCTTTCGATCGATTTCGATACCTTTGATATCAACGAATGGACCAAGTCTGTCTCTGTCGAGTTCGGACTTGAAGCAAGTGCAGTTGTTCACCGCGTTGCAGTGCCTCAGGGTTACTATGACATTAACGACGATACGACGGTTCGCATGGAAGTGATTCCAAGTGATTTGGTTCGCCTTATTGGTGATATCATGAGCCGCAGCGATAGTCCAATGAAGATAGAGCGGTGTCTTGAACCCGATACCGAGTTTGCGGATTGTCCTGAATCACGACAACTTGTTTTCAATCTGACATCCGATGGCTTGATGGAATTCGGAACGGATGTTGGAGAAATTCTCACCAATGAGATTCATATTGTGTCAGAAGAACTCGAAAATATCGACGAAGGTCCCGAATTTTCGGCTGTCGATATCAGCGATTTTTCAATCGAAACAAGTCTTGCAGGGCTTGGAACACCAGGGCCAGTTGTTTCCGATGAGGTTGGTTTGAGCGTGAGCCTCAAGATTCCTAAAGTACGATTCACCTTAGCCGTGTCAAGCCCTTGGGGCGATTTGTTGAGTGGTGATCCTGATTTGATCACGCTCTCACTTCTCACCGAAGACATCAGTAGTACACTCCGCTCCCCGTTGCTTCAACCGATGGTCATGATGGTGGATGAAATGTCGTCTATGATGACCGCAAGCATCGTATCATCCGAAGGAATTACATTCCCTCCACTCGAACAAGAAGCCCTCACCTTCGAAACAGGATCTTGGGATACAACCATTCACTCAGAAACCGAATTTGACCTTACAGGTCCAGTCAGTTTCACTTTACCAAAGGGCATCATCGTCAAGGAAGGAACCTCTGCCCAAGGCAACATGATCATCACAGAAGATGACGACGGCCGCCAAGTTATCACCTACACGATTCCGCCAGAAGGTCTCGATGATGAGGTCACGCTTCGCTTGCAAGTCACTTGGATGTACCTCCTTGGGCAGTTCTGGGCCTATCCTGCCGTAGTTGTTATCTTACTCATCCTTCTAATACGAAGACGTCGAAAGAAGAAGAAGAAAAAGCGAGCAGAAAAGGAAGCCAAGAATTCGTTGTACAAGGCCCAGAAGATGGGATTGTCAGAATCCGACTTTTCTCAAATGGCTGGATTGGTCGATCGTCAAGTTGGAGGATATGAGGAAGGCATCAATCCGTTTGAGGCGATGCAACAACCTCCGTCCGAGCCTTAACGATGCAAGGATTCGTGGATGCGTTCTGCAAGAGAAGGACCGATTCCGGGAACGGTCTTCAAATCATCAATGCTAGCATTGCTGATGCCTTGACGGCCTCCGAAATGTCGCAAGAGTGATTGTAATTTCTTTGCACCAAGGCCTAGAACATCCTCGAGTGGATCGCCGAGACGACTCTTCTTGCGTCGTTTTCGATGGAATGCATTGACGAATCGATGGGCCTCATCACGAGCATGAACAAAGACCCGTCCATGTCGATCGAGAATGATTGGATCCTTACCTTCCTGATGCAATGTCTCTTCCCTTTTCGCTAAAGCAGCCAACAAAAACCGATCTTGAACACCGTGTTCGTCCAACATTGAACGGATGGTATTGAGGTGAGTTTCCCCTCCATCGAGAAGAAGTACGTCAGGCCATTCTTCTTGTCGCTTTAACCACCGTTCAACAACCTCTCGCATCATTCGCAAGTCGTCCATTGCCTCACCTTTGACGATGTAAGTTCGATACTCCTTCTTTGCAGGGCGTCCATTCCGAAGAACGACACTCGCACCTACACGTTCATCGCCTTGCAGTTGAGCCATGTCGAAACAAACGACGTGATTCATTTGTTCAACACCAAGCAACCGTGCTGCTTCGTCTGCAGCTCGTTGCTCGAGCGAACCACTCGATTTGTTTGCAAGTCGTGAAACCTGAATCTCTGCATTTTGATCTGCAAGTGTACGAAGAGTGACCATATCTCCTCGCATTGGTGTTCGAACTTCGACTGCTGAACCTCTTCGCTCGTCAAGCCATTGCTGCAACCCGTCAAGTAAAGGCGTTGGAGTCAGCAGCAAGCGTGGTGGTCTACGGTGAACGTAATGTTCACTGATGAAACGGCTTACAGTTTCCCCTATGTCACCACGATGGACAAATGGCCAGACTTCCTGGCCTTTGACTACGCCGTCATCAGCATGAAGAACAACAAGCGCAGCAAGATCGCCTTGCTCAGCAAATCCAACGGCGTCACAATCACGATACAATTTGCTTGAAACGACGTGCTGGCCGATGGTGGTACGTATCGAACGAATGAGGTCACGATAATATCCTGCACGCTCAAACTGCATTTCGCTTGAGCAAACATCCATCTTCTCACCAAGTTCCTCTAAGAGTTCTGTCGCTTCACCATCCAGGATTTTCTTGACAGCTCGAACTTGCTCAGCATACCCCTCACCGTCGATGCATGGGCCTGTGCAAAGGCCAATATGCATGGCGAGACAACCCTGAGGCAGCAGTTCTTTGCAGTCTCGAATTCCAAAATGTCTCCTTAGTAATTGCATAACTTGTTTTGCAGCGCCTGCGTTTGGAAAGGGACCCCATCGGTGAGCCTTTTTTGGAGGGTGGCGCGTGTACATAATCCGTGGAAATTCTTCGTTGGTCAAAACCAGATAAGGATATGATTTGTCATCTTTGAGCATTGAATTGAATCTGGGTTTGTGTTCACGGATAAGTTGCCGTTCGAGGATCAATGCTTCTTGGGGCGTAGTGGTTACAATGCACTCGACATCATCAGCACGAGCGACCAATTCTGGAATCATTTGGCGATCAGGGTTTGTTGCAAAATACGACCGAATCCGTTCATTCAATCGTGTGGCTTTGCCGACATACAATACCCTTCCTTCAGTGGTCTTGAAGAGATAGACTCCTGGTGAGGCAGGCAAATCGATGGATGCTGCATCAACCGCCATATTGAATCCTTGCGCCCATAGGTCAAAAAAACCTGCATCGCTTCCGTTAATCAAAAAAAGGACAACATCAAATGCAATGTTGTCAAGGTTGGGTTGGGGTTCCTATGTTGTCGCCAGCTATGCTGCGTATTTTGCGTTGGTTGGATGAGCATCCAGCAACGCTTGAAACCGCATGGGATGTACCTCGTAGCATCTCTCTCGAGGGAATTGCCGATGGCATAGGTGTCGTCCGCTCAGCCCTGTTTCAGCCAATGAGTGTCTTGGAAGATGAGGGTCTGATTCAGACGCGACAGGCTCATGTTATCGGAGGAGGGCGAAGAAAGCGCAAGGTTGTCCACATCACCGAATCTGGAAGAAGCAATCTCCGAGCAAGTAACGAAGACATCCCTAAACGCCCTTCACGAGTGTTGTCAAAATTGAAAGGCCAAATCCCCGAATTAACGCACATTCATGGACGCCAACCTGAACTTGAGGTGATTGAGGAAGCATTCAAGCAAAATGTTCCAATTCATTTGCGAGGGATGCCGGGGATTGGGAAATCAACGCTCGCCCGACGAGTTGCACAAGACCTTGTCGAAAAGGACATTCAGGTTCATTGGGTCCAACTGGATTCGTATTGTGATGTCCATGAAGCCATGCAACGGATGGAAGTTGAAACGCCCCAGATTCTTGATGTAGAAGGGTATGCCTCCTATCTTGAGGAGCGTGAAGTAATGCTGGTTTTTGACGATGTACATTTGATTTCATCAAGACACCAGGACTCGTTTTCCAGTTTGTTTCAATCCCTTGAACAACACGATATTTCTTTTATGTTGCTAGGCCGTGATCGTGATACATTCTCAATTGATGGAGCATATGTCGATCTTGGCCCTCTTGAACAATCCGATGCCATCGAATTGCTCAACCCAGAACTTGGTGAAGAACGTGTGACAATAGTTGACGCATTGGGAGGGCATCCACTCGCAATTCTCCTTTACGATGCATCGACTCCTCTTCCAGAGACAAATCTCGATGTACGGGCTTATGTTGAGCAAGTTGTCCTTGGCGAGGCATCATCAGAAGTACACGATGCGATGGCCCCGTTCTTGGTATTGCCATTCCCGGTTCCTGCTGAACGAATGCCAGAGCCAGATCATGTTCCGTTGCTCGATGCGCACACATTGTTGCGATGGGGTTCAAAGGATTCGATTATGGAAATGCAACATTTGATTCGAAATGTATGCAAATCATCTCTCGATGATTCCGAACTCGATGCACTCCATCGTTCATCCATCGGCCACTGGGAGAAACAAAACGATGCACTCGCCTCCATTCTCGAATTGCATCATCGTATTCAACGAGGAGAATCGGAAGTCTCGAATCGCCTCTCCGCACGAGCAAACGAACTTATGAATGCATACTCGGGTGCTTTCGCAACCTTACTTGACGAAGCATTGGTTCGTAATTCAGATGACATCGACCTCATTGAACTCGCAGCTCAGCATGCTCTGAATCGTGCTGAGGTTGAAGTTGCAAAAGATTACATTCACAACATAAGCGATTCCAAACTCATGAGCATCAGATTGCAAATTGCTCAGTTTGAAGGAAAAAAAGGAGTGATGGATGAACTTGAATCGGCATTGGAGAACATTGAGGATGCGGAACATAAGTTGCGCACTCAACTCTCTATCCTCTCGAGAAGTATTGACGATCTTACGCCATCGTCAGGTATGAACGATTACACTCGTATCGACCGACTTCTCAATAAGGTTGATTTACCAGAGAACGAAAACGAACGACAATTGATTTTGACAACCATCGTAATCATGCGGCATGCCCTTGCTATTGAACGAAATGATTTGGATGCTGCAAACTTTTTGTTGGAACAGCTCAAAGGCATTGCGTCAACGACAAATCCTCTAATTCAGTACCTGGCGATGAAAACGGAACTGAAATCTGTTGGAGTACAATCTGCAAATGCTGCGCTTGCATTGAGAAATGCTGAACTTACTGCTTCTCAATTACAGCAACCGCTGTACAAAGCCTCGCTTCTTCTTCTCATTTGTGAGCAACTTGTTGAAACTCAACTCCCTAGGGCAATGACAATCCATGATCAAATTGACATACAATCGATTGAGGTTATTGAAAGCCCATCGGCTCGGCGAGTTGTCGCAAAATGGTGGGAGGTGAAGTCGATGTTCGAAGGGCATGAGCGTGTGTTGGCTTTACGAGAAGCAATTCTGCGCTATCGTTCAGTTGGCTGCCCAAATCGTGCACGTATGTTGTCAATGCGTTTGCACAATGTTTGATTTACAACTCAGCACCAATCATGGTCTTTGTATCTTGAATGCCACAAAGAGGGCGTATTTCCTCTACAATACAGCGCGTCAGCGTAAATTCATCATCAGCTTGCACTCGTGCGAGTATATCGAATTCTCCAAACAACATCCACCGATCTGTGACATGTTCAATATCGTCGAGTGCGTTTCGAACGTTTTCTTCCTCACCCGGCATTGTCGTGATCAAAACAAATCCTATTGCCATCATCTCACCTCAGTACTCAACAGCAATCAATGTCTGCGTGTCTCGAATTCCTTCGATGGTTCTGAACTCGGTCATCAGAAGAGATGTCAGACCCTTTGCTGAATCGCTGCTCACGTGAGCGAGCAAATCAAATTCTCCGTACAGAGCATGCACTTCTTTTACAGCATCATGCGAAGTTAGGGCGAGGTAGACATCCCGTTCATGGGACGGTTCGGTCTTCACGAGGACGAATGCTTCTGGCACGGGATGTGCTTGAGCAGACGGGTTTTATCGCTTCGGGTCACCCTTGCTCGCTGCACATGCAACGGGTGGCTTCAAATGGTATCGCTTTGGATGGGATTGCATGGAGAGGCAGCAATCATTACTCGCTTTGGGTTTGCTCCTCCTCCTCGTCATGATGTCCCTGTCGCCGATGGTTCAGCCCTTCGCCGATGTCCAGGATGTCTCGGAGACTTCAGGTAGGGCAACAACGACATGGTCAGGAACGGTCACTCTGAGTAGCGATTATGTTGTGAACGTCCAAGATGAGTTACTCATTACATCATGTACCAGTGTCGTCTTATCTCCTGGAATTCGAATCTATGTCGATGGTCGTCTAACGATTCAAGGAACTTCCACATGTCCTGTTGTCCTTTCGAGCTCATCGACAACAGGAGATCATGAAGGAATTCAATTCAACACGTCTTCCAATGGCCGTGGTAGTACAGTGAATCATCTGCATATTGAAAACGCAATTTATGGAATGACGTTGTATGGCTCAAATCCAATTCTGAACAATGTCACCATCTTCAATCCAGACCGTGTCGGTATCGATATGTTTGGGGCATCCTCCCCCGTTATACGAGATTTGCATGTAGAACAAGCAGGGCGTTCTGTCCCCTTTCAGAACGACTGGCGATATGGAATTGGACTCTCTGTTGGAGATGGCTCTACCCCGATTGTACAGGGCGCATACTTCACCGACCATCTTCTTCGCGGGTTGAATCTATGGGGGGCATCAGGAGGTATTTATCGGGACATTGTTATGGACAACATCTCTGGTTCGATCCTTGGCGAAGCTGCTGGCGTTTGGGTCGAAGACAGTGTTCCACTGTTCGAAAACCTCAGCATCGACAAGAGTGACACTGGAATCATCGTTCGTCACATTGATGATTCAGGTTACACAAGGGCTGTATTCAGGGATGTTGAAATCAGCAACAGCATGTATCGTGGCGTCTATCTTGACAAGAACAATCACACCAATTACACCAATTACGAGACTGCAGATTTCACAAATCTGACCGTTCGTGGAACCGGTTCTTCAGGTGCAACATCACCAGGAATCGCCGTTGCTGCAATCGAAATCAATGCTACAGGGGCATGGCTCGAGAACGTGTTGGTCGATGGTGCATCATCGGTCGGCGTTCGTCTGTTCTTTGTCGATTCGAGTACAACACTTCGAAACATGACGATCCGTGATGCAGGAGAGGCGGGCCAAGGTGCGCATTCAGCAGGCTTGAGCATCCAAACATCGTACTTTGCAGCACATCTTGAAGATCTAGAAATCAGTGGCTCACCCGGCCCTGGAATCCATTCATCAAGTGGAGGCTCGCTTCAGGGATATGATTGGAATCTTCACAACAATTCAGAACAAGGTCTGTTTATCGATTCTGCGACGATTGTTGTCGATGGCTTAACTACCGCTGATAATGGATATTCAGGGGCACATGTTTTCGATGCGAGATACATCACACTCTCGAATTTCAGTTCAATGAACGATGGTTCACTTGGTTCAAATGCGATGGAACAGGCAGGTTTGTCTTTTCAAAAAGCCAACGATTTGGAAACAACATCAGGTGATGTCTCGTGCATGAATTGTCATGTTGAAGCATCACAAGGCCATGGTGTCTACGTCATCGATTCGGTCGATCTCTGGCTTGATCAACTTTCCATTACTGGCATCGATGCAACCCTTCCAGCAATGTACGTTGACAATGGAGGTTTGACCCTCGGCACCCAAGGTGGACGCTTCAACCTCTTGAATGCCAACATCGAACATGAATCTTTGACACAATATGCATTGTACATCGAACAAGCTGCTGGAAACATCAACGGATTAACCCTTCAAGGTAATCACAGTGGAGTCTATTGGGATGCAGATCACAACGGAAACTTCCCTTCGACATTGAGCAACACGAATTTTGTTGGAACTGAATGTTTGAAACTTCTCAATCATCCTGATCTTGGAGGTTATGGAAACACGATTGGGTTAGATTGTGATGGGCGAATATGGGTCGAGAATTCCGATGTTAATTTCTCCAATATGGCTGATGCAACTGGGACGCATATCATCGACATTGACGCATCATCGGTGATGCATTTGCACCAACCAAGCAATGTTGATCTTACGATTGCGAACATACCAACAGGAGCATCCATTGACGTGGCCTGGGACGTCACAGTTTGGGTTGTGAACAATCGCTCCAACGGCATTCCCAATGCTTATGCCAATGTGAGTTTCACACAATTCGAACCATCCGTATCTGAGTTTACCAGCGATCTTGGTGTCGTACTATTAGCCGATTTCATTGGACAACGTTGGACGAATTCTGGTGCATCTGCAATCAATGATGTGACTGTTGAATGCGGATACGATAGCGAAAGCAACACCACAACCGTAAGTTTCGATGGAGACAAAGTGATGTATTGTGTTCTCGAATTGGACAATCAACCTCCGTTCTTGAACTGGACTTCACCGATGGATGGAGATGTGTTCCCTTCTCAAGGGCAAGTTTTGTTCGATGCTCAGGAGTCATGGGATTTGGATGATGATCCATTAACACTGACATGGACATCTTCGCTTGATGGTGTTGTTTCATCAGCACAAGGCACTGCTCCATTTTCAGTCAACGATGGTGTGTCTGGTTTCACATTGAGTGATGGTATTCATGACCTTACGTTGGAGGTTTGCGATGATTCTGGACATTGCGTTTCTGAGACGCGGACCATCGAATTAACCAATCTTGCCCCAGAACTCAACGTTTCCTTTTCACCGGCAATTACGCAATGGAACGAATTGATCATGCCGCAAACCGGTACTGTCACCATCAATACAACAGGAACGTTCGATCCTGAGGGAGATGATTTCGCTTGTATGATTTCCTTTGGAGGTTACAACCGACAAGGCCCTGGATGGGGCAATCAATATACCTGTCCAGAGCTGATAACCTACACTTTCGACCATTACACGGACGACCCACCTGCATCGTTCTTCTTGAACGTCGTTGCATTTGACCAAGTAGGGAATTCAGATACCTACACTGTTGAGGTTAAGTTATACAATGAGATGCCTATTCCTGCATTCACGCTTGAACGCAATGGGTCTACAAGTGAAGATGTCATCTTCTTCAATGGAAGCAGTTCAGCCGACCCTGAAAACAATCCTGTTTCCTTTGAATGGTGGTCAAACGTGGATGGAACGTTGATGGTTGGTCAAGGCATCGAAAACATCTCTTGGAATGGACATCTCTCTCGAGGAGTTCACCAAATCGAGCTGCGAATCACTGACGACCGAATGGACCATGGTGGCCAAATGTCGGTCCTCTCTCAGTTGATCACCGTCGACAACTCAGCACCGAGAGCTGTCATCGAAGAACTGGATGTGTTCGAGGATTTGGACTCCTCTGTTTTGATTCCATTCAGTGCCAATGGAAGCGGTGACTTTGATTCAGCGTGTTTCACATTCCCAACAGATGGAACATGGCATTGTGCAGAAAACGAACCTGCTGCAGGGTCCGAATTTTTGCAAATTGATTGGTCGAGCAACCTTGATGGACGACTGACTCCAGAAGATGAGGATTGGCTTACATTTGAAACACGACTTTCTGCAGGAGTTCACGAAATTACACTTACGTTGAACGATGGAATCAATCCGAATGTTTCCGTTTCAACAACACTTGAAGTTGCTGAATCAGCCCCTGTCCTGGTGTTGGATTCGCCAGCGAATGGTAGCCAATTCGCTTCAAGTGATTTGATTACCTTTGACGTGCGTGAAAGTGTTGACTATGATGATGATGCGTTTACGATGACGTTACGCAGTTACGATGAATCCTCATCCACGTATCTTCCAATTCTTGTAGATGTTTCAACGTCGATTGTTCATGAAGTTCAACTCGATGCTGGGTTAAGAGATGTACAAATTGAATTGGTAGATGAAACAGGAAAATCTCGTCTTGAATCGCTTGAGCTACTTATTCTTCCTAGCGATCCAGTGGCCGTGATTGTTTCACCCGCAAACCTCGAATCTGTTGACCCAGGAGTAACCATTGTCTTCGAAGGAGCGTCTTCCGATGCGGATGAGGACCTCGTTACTCGGGAGTGGCGTCTCCACCAACCGGGTGTACAAACGAGCGTTCTGAGCACGCAATCGATGTTTACACAAGTTTTCGCTCCAGGGTCCCATCATGTTTCTCTGTACGTGCAAGATGCACGTGGCGCTTTCTCAGAGCAACACATCAACTTTACAGTCCGTTCAAGCCTTCCTGAGTTGGTTCAAACCAGCATGATTCTTTCTCAGACAGAATTCGTGTCTGATGAGCGCGTTACCCTTGACGTTTCAGTGCAGTTGATCGACGCTGATGGTACAACCGAAGATGTTCGCGTCGATATCGTTCACAACATTCAGGCATGGACCTTCAACCTCAGTGATGACGATGGTGATGGAATCTGGACAGGATCGCTCGAATTCCAACCTTCTGGCGTAGGCCAGCCAAGCTTGAAAATCATCGCAACCGATGGTGAAGGCGATTCAGCGAGTGTCGATATTCTGTACACACCCCTGAAGGTTGTGGAAGGAGACAGTGGCGGATTCTTGTCAACCGGTGTTCTTGTTGGCGCAGTTTCAATTGCAGTCCTCGTTGCACTGCTCATGACACTTCAACGTCGAAAGGCGACTGCTGAAGAGATGAAAATTATTGATTCCTGGGGCGTCTTTGGAGACGGATTGGTTGAGGAAGAGAACTCAGTTGAGGAGACTTCTGATGACACAGAATTAGATTGGGGCAACGTATGAATGCTTGCAAAGCCACTCTCCCAAAGTGTAATAAGGAAACTGAATTGATTTAGTTTTATGAGAAAAGCACTTGCTCTACTCCTTACCGGATTGATGATTGTAACGACACTACCTGCGAATGTTGCTGCAGACGAACCTGAACCTATCGCCTGGGGCGTAGAATACGACTATTCAAACCTCAACGGCGACATTGCCTCTATGATTGGAATTGACCTTCAAGAAGTCTTCCAAGAGGTCATGGCAGCTGGAGATGACTCAGGTATCGATCTCCTCATCGGAAGCGTAACCAGCGGCTCCACGACCATTGTCTTCGAACAATATGATGGCCCTATGTCAACACTCAGCATTGATGGAACCCCCACAGACTTCTCAACCAAGGTGACTGAACTGACAGTACGCCATGGTCTTCTCGATGATTTTGCTGTGCACGCAGAATGGAGTGACTCCTATGGTGGCATCGATCTCACAATCGGCTACGATTCCGAGCAACTGTTCAATGCAGATGTCATCTACACAGAGTACTTTGATTCTGACATGGGTCTTCATGGAATGGACATGCAGATGGACATCGAAGCAATGATTGAGTACACTGTGGGTGTTAGTGGAGAGATTTCTGGTGATGGAGAATCGCTACCTTTCGATATCGATTTCACCCTCGGCACATCGTTTGATATCAACAATGGATTGCTCGAAGTGCGTATGGATGAAGCCTCACCATTGTACAATGAAATGAACGACCTACAACCAGGACAAGAATTGATGTGGGAATGCGGCTCTTACGATAGCTATGTGGACTCGTGGTCTGGCGGTGTCGAAATCGAAGATGCTTGCTCGGAGCACAACATCCATTACGAAACAGAAACTTCGGTTCTCTTTGAATTGACTGGAATCCCTACCGAAGAACTGGGTCTCCCAACAGGCGACCTCGACTTTACGATTTCTGACACCGTAACGGACATGTACGATGGTGAAGTTGAACTCTTCTTCATGGGCGGCGCAATGGAATTGCTTGATGAGCCAACACAAATGATCACCATTGACGATGGAAGTACAATTGAAGTTCACCAAGCCTATGCTTCACCGACCCCAATCGCATTCCCTGCTATGTGGGCTATGATGTGGGCAAACGCAGTTGTTGGTAGTGGAGATTACCCAGGAATTGTTGATGCTCTTCTCAGCGACGAAAACTTCGATGAAATCTTCGGAGCCTGGGCAGATGAACTTGCAGAAGGAGAGGATGAGGATTACTTCATCTGTGCGAACCTTAACGAGATTCCATACGAGTATGTCGAAGATGGTTATGATGACTGTGGCGATAACTCCGATGAAGAGTTCGTTTGCGACGATGGAGAGATCATACCTCCTGACTGGGTTAACGATGGATGGGAAGACTGCGTCAACGGTGAAGATGAAACCTATGAGCAACAAGAATCTGTTGACATCTATCTCTACATGAACGATGCAAGCGAATCAGAGATGAACTTTGATTACGAAGTTTATGGCATGGATTACCAAGAAGATTACGAAATTTCGTGGACCGTAACCGATGATGAAGGGACCACTTCTGACGCTGGCTCCAGTGCTATTACCGATGGTTCATACAGTGCCTACGACAGTGCAACTGCCGAAATCAACGGGTTTGGCGAGTACTGTGTTGATGTTGAAGTCACTCGAATCAGTGACAGTGAAGTGGTTGGAACTGAACAAACGTGCGAGTCCGTTTCGCAAGAAATAGAACCGAGCGACCGATTGATCACTATCCTTGAAGCCCTCGCTGAATCAACGATTGACAATACAATGGAGTCCTTTGGACAAAACCTCGAAAACCGATTGTCCAACTTTGAGGACGATTACGATGTTGCGTACGAAGACGGAATGGCTTACGCTTTGTACGATGATGCAACCAATCGCTTCGTTGGTGTGCAATTGGTCGCATCTCCAGGCGGAACTCAATGGTACACACTGATCGGACCGGAGAGCAACGCATACGGAACTCCACAACGCGGCGTCTCAGTGACATACTTCACTGGTATTGATGCAACCGAGGAGGCTCAAGAGATTGAGGACCAAACCGAATTGAGTGATCTTGTTGACGTTACGCAACACAACACAGACGAAGTCGATGCTGTCAACGAAGGTGTTGACCCTGCAACACTGCCAGATGAGCCAAACGACGATGGAACAGCAGAGAGTCCTGGAGAGGTTACCGAAGATGATGTATCGAGTCTCCTTCCATTCCTCTCCCCAATAACGACTCTGGCAATGATTGCACTTGCAGGAATGTTTGTATCAATCCGTTCGAAGGCCGAAGAATGAGCGAAGGCGAAGGGTTGCAACCCATAGCTCGGTGGCGAATCATCGCCAGTCTCGTTCTGATCGCTCAGGTCGTGATTCTTCTTGCCTTAAAATCGGCTTTAGAAGAAGAATCATGGTTTGTTGGAAGCGTTTCAGCAACGGTTGACGAAGGGCCGCTCCAGCTCGAAGGTGTTTCAGTTAATTTGTCCATCGATATGCAAGAGGAACAAGATGACCTAAGCGTCGAATATTTTGGTTTCGCTCGTTTGTCCTTTTGGCAAAATGAGCGTGACGATCGAGCTGCACTGTCGGAACAGAAGGTTGAGGAGTATGATGAGAATCTGGATGATACGTTTGATTCTCCATCTCCAGATTCAGTAAAATCAACTACATTTCTACTGATTAACGTCAGTATTGGACTTTCACTCCTTCTTTTGGTGTTGATTTGTATCGATTTACGAAAACAATCGAGCGAGATTAAGCGTACGATTTTTCGACGTTTTCTTTCAGTTGGATCGTTCACAAGCCTGTTAACGGTGTTGATTCTGGTCCTCATCGTTTTACCCGCCTCCTGGTTTGCAACTCTTGCAGACAATCCGCAAGATTTTACTGATGGTAATCAAAATGAAGCCTTTCTAGCCCATGCCGATTTTTCAACAACATCCAGCATAAGTTTGGATGGTTTTTCCCTTGAATTTGAAGCGAGTGGGTACGACATTGGAATGATTCGGCCGGCAAATCGTTCAGCGGTAGAAGCAGAACCCCCAGCACCCTCAACGCCTGATGCTGAATCATTCATCTCAATTAATGGTGAAATGAAAACAGATACCCCTCCTTATGTTTCAGAGATGGTGTACTTCTGGCTCGCTTTATGGGTTTTCATGCCCATTGCGTTAATGATTCAACAGCGTGTAGCAATCGACCCACGCCTTTCATCCATGAAGTTGCATGGCTGATCATTGCTCAGGTAAGGTTCCCTTCAGACTGTCTGGATTGTCCTCAAGTGGGCCCCATTCTGTTTTGGTTCGAGCAAGACCAAATCGCTTCGCATAGAGGAACCGGAGATTCTTCCATCCATCTCCCCACGTGTGGATTTCAGCTTCTCCGACACGTTCTCGATAGGGGACTGAAATCTCGATGGCTTTCTTTTTTCCGAGATGCTTACGAGCAAGGATTTTGATTTCCTCAGATAATGGCATCCCATCGTTGGTTGGACGCATCTTCGGATTATCAAATATCGACTTGCGGAAGACCCACATTCCAGACTGAGAATCTTTGATTCCATAGCCGAAAAGCAATCGAGCATTGAATGAGAGGACCCAGTTCCCAAATCCATGGAGGCCGGACATTGAGCCATCTTCGGCCATGCTGAGGCGATCACAGGTGATGAAATCGAGGTCATCATCAAGAAGTCGCTTCACCAATTCAGGAATCAATTCTGCTGGATATGTACAATCAGCATCCATGGTAACAATGATGTCATTTGAAGCGACAACAAAACCCGTACGGTAGGCTCGGCCGTAGCCTTTTCTTGGTTCGAGATGAACGCGAACATCCTTCTCGAGAGCAATCTCTCTGGTTCGGTCGGTTGATGATCCATCAACGATCATTATTTCCAAAGATTCGCACCAATCTCGAGGGATTGCGTCAACGGTTGCACCAAGGGCTTCCTCTTCGTTTCGCGTAGGAAGAAGAACAGTGACAGAGACTGGTAAAACCTCGTCCATATACTTGCGAGAGGTTATGAGGGTTTGAATGCATTGCCTAAAAAATCAAACGATTACGACCATCTTGCACGCAGACGTCGCATCGAAAGTTTAGCAGCGAGACGAATCTTTCTCCACTTGGAAAGGCTCGGACGTTTGCTGAAGACATCGCCGGAACAACGCACAATTTCATGGAATATTGCATCGTATGCTTCACACATGAGCTGTGGTTGTAATTGGGATTTAGAGTCAAGATATTCGAAGAGATGCTGTGCGGATTCTTGGTGCCTTCGCACGATTTCAATGTATTCTTGAACAAAGGATTTCCATCGATGGTTGGTTCCAAATTTCGTGTTGCCCAATTCTGTAATCTCTATGTTGTACTCGTTAAGGACATTGATTGGAAGGTAAATTCTGCCACTGCTGTGGTCTTCAGCAACGTCTCGTAGGATATTGATCATTTGCAACTGAATTCCCATGTCAATAGCGTGGATACGAGCACCAGCGTCTTCACAACCATAGATTTCGATGAGAACGAGTCCTACGGCCGAGGCAACTTTGTAGCAATATGCGCGGACTTCGTCCCATGTTTTGTGACGAACTTCAAACAAATCATCTTCCATTCCTTCTATGATTGTCTCAAAATCAGTTAGTCGGACAGGGAATTGCTTGAAAACCTCATTTATTGCAACAAAGATAGGCTCTCCACGAGCAGCACTTGCATCTCCTTCGTACAATCGCGTCAGTCGCTCCTTCGCATCGACCAATGCCATCAAGCGGTAACGGTGCTCTTCTTCGGAGTTATTTGTAGGCGTTTGATGGATGCCCTTGAGTAAATTGTCACGTTGAGTAACGAGTTGATCGAGCCGTTCTGATTGTTGAACGATAGGGTGAGAGTCTCCATCTGCGATGTCATCGAGGTAGCGGCACAAGGCATAGACTGCGTGAACTGCGCGCCGCTTCTGGTAGGGGAGAGCTGAGAAACTAGCATAGAATGTCGATGATGCACGTCGGCAGATTTCTTCACATTCTAAGAACGCTTCTTCAATCAAGTCTGCCTTGTTCATATTCACGCCTCAGTTTTTCCATTTATCAATGCGTGTTGTTACCCTTGTTGACTTGCATCGTGACGAGATGGATTGCGAGTCCAATCGGCATGAGCATGACGCCAAACAGGATAGCGACTTGTGCGACGGTTTTGTTGATTTCTGTCTCAATACTTCGCTTCCAAATCCACCTGGTTACGATGATGTCGCCAATGACAAAGTGGGTCCAAGCGAGAACGGCACCGTCGTTCGTACCGAGTACCTCTGCTAGCCCCGACACAACACCACTCAGGGTCCCATCGCCAATCATATCACTCAGGGCGCCGAGATTCATCGAGAGGATAATCAGGTATGCAATCAATGGGCCAAGTACAAACCATGGACCTTCCATCCATTTTTTGGTCCGTTCTTCGTATGGTTGGAGTAACATTAACATCCAGAATGGTCCAACCCACATCGTTGCAGTGAAGAATGCAACCAAAAGCATCGTTTCGACCATTAAATCACCTCTTCGTAGGCTTTCTCAATCTCTTTGATTGAATTCTCGTTTGGATAGTATGTGTCACTTTCCCATTGAATGACTCCACCCTGATCGATGAGGAACAACGCAGGTGTTCCTGGAAGCCCATAATACTCGAAAATGGATTGGCTAAGATTGGCTTCATCCTCAATCCGTTGTATTGAATCATCATCTGTTGGCAGCACAATTGGCCATGGAGTGTAGTGATTGCTGTCAATCGTTCCAAATTCTTCTGCAACATCTTCTTTGGTCTCGAAGTTAAGGTATCGCTCAACCGAGACAATCTGAAGTGGTGGGTCTTGAACCATCCATTCGGTGTGATGTTTTCGCAAGTCATCGGTCCAATCTTTGCATCCTATGCATCCAACGCCAATGAAGAGGACCAACACTGGGCCTTGGCTGAGATTGTCTTTCATTGAATAGATTGCTCCCGCATCTTCGGGCCGATCAAGCGTATCGGCAGTGAAAACACGTCCCTCTTGAACTGTTGATTCAAGGCATCCTGAAAGCAGCAGGATAAGCATCAAGGCAACGAATCGCACGTTGTTCCCTCAAGCGTTGGTCGGTGTTCCTGTCTCTTTCGTGGTGGTTATCCGGCGTTGGGCCTTGCGTCCGTTTGGGGATCGGCGAACACCTTCAAACCAGGTGTCTACTCCGTTCCAGTCCGGATCGATTCCAAGATCGTCAAGCACCAACTTACTGCTGATACGAGCGCTTTCAAAGATGGTTGGTAGTCCGCTGCCAGGGTGAGTTCCTCCGCCTACGATAAAGAGGTTGTTTGCTTCCTCAAACCGGTTTTGTGGTCGGCGCCAGAGCATTTGCTTGAGGTCGTGAGTGAGGTTGAAGACTGCACCTCGGTAGATGTCTGATGCTCCCCAATCGTCCGGTGTGATGACGGTCTCAGAGACGATGTGATCGGCTATGTCATCGTAACCAAGCTTTGCAAGTTGATGAACAACAATTTCACGGAAATCTGCTTTGATGTCATCCCAAACGATGCTCTTGTGTTGATTTGGTACAGGCACCAGTACGTAAACGGTAGAGTGCCCCTCCGGAGCTAGTGAATCATCGGTAATTGATGCATTTTGAACGTAGACTGACGGATCGTCCCAGGTCAAACGGTGGTTTGTGATGTCCTTGAGATTGTTTTCATATTCTGATGATGCATATATCTGGTGGTGAGGCAAATCATATTGCTTGTCAACACCTAGGTACAGCATAAATGTTGAACAAGAATAACCCTTCTTTTCCAATTTCTTGTTGGACCATTTCTTCCGCTTCTCATTCGGAACGAGAGTCGTCATTGCATGGGCAAAGTCAGCATTGACAACGACTCTGTCCGCCATCATCTCTTTCCCTTCAATTCGTACGCCGGTGACGGTTTTTCCTTCATAGATGAGGGACTTGACAGGAGTGTTGAGTCGTATATCAACTCCCATTTCTTCTGCGATTTCACCCATTCGAGCGGTGATACTTCCTAGTCCGCCTTTAGCGTGGAAGATGCCGTGTTCGTATTCAAGGAAGGCAAGGATGGTGAACAATGACGGGGCGTGGAAAGGACTCATGCCGAGATACTTGGTTTGGAATGACATAGCCAATCGAATTCTCTCGTCGTCGAAGTGCTTTCCGAGATCTCCAGCAACACTTGCCCATGGCTTGAGTACGGTTGCGACTCTCATAGCACGCTTAGAGAGTACGTTGAGTGGACTTGTCCAAGGAGTCTGCAAACATTTCTTTGACAGGTCCAATTTCCTGCGGTTTTGTTTGACGTAATTCTTGAAGCCGTCGGCGTTCTTATCACCTGCGAGTTCTCGTATGCGTTCCGTCATTTGCTCGAGGTCACTTGTGGCATCGATGTGGCCACCAGCACCAAAGACAAGACGATACATTGGGTCCAGTGGCATCAAACCGAGTTCCTTGTGAGCGTCTAGACCAATGGCTTGGAAGATTTCTTCTATCACTTCTGGATAATGAAAAAAGGTTGGTCCTCGGTCGAAAGTGTAGCCGTCTTTCTTGAACAATCGAGTACGTCCGCCGACGGCATCTGCTTTCTCAAGAACAGTGACTTTTACACCCGAGTGGGCGAGAAGGAGTGCCGATGCGAGGCCACCGGGGCCTGAGCCTACAATTATGGCGGTTGGGTTGTTGCTGTTATCCATATTTTCCCCAACGAGAATCGCCTTATAAAGCGACGTTTTACACCACTAATCAGTAGGGTTAAGCTTCCCGTTCCAGAAGGCTGTACTCGTAGTTTCTTGCGAGGCAGTGTTGTGGTCTGAATACGGCAATTCAACAATCGAAGCAAATTCATCGAGATAAGGTCCCATTGATGTTATGAGATCGACATTCGGTTGGCCTCGCAGAACCATTCCATCCATATACATCAGCGACCGTATGATTGGAAATGCCTCTTCCCCAAAGCGACATCCTGCCAGAACTGCACATCGAACTGTTTTCATCATTTGCTGCGTAAGCGATACTTCGCTCACAGTCTTACCGATGAAATCCGAATAGATGTCGTGCATACTTGCCATGTATTTTTCCTTCGCAGCTCCACTCGGAGGTGTATCTGCCATCAACAACATTGCCTCGAATGATTCATCCAATTGTCCCTTGGCAAGATGGAAAAAGAATCCGAACAAGGCAGAACGGACTTTATCGGGTGCATGAGAGATTGCTCCCGTGTCAATGAACGTGAATTGACCATTGTCATCGACCATAGCATTGCCTGGGTGAAGATCTCCGTGGAAAGTTCCGATTCCGAACATAAATGCTCCATGAATCCTGAAAAGTTGCAACAGATTCTCCCAAGACATTGTCCCTTCCGTAAGCCGGTCTTCAAGAGTTGGAGATTCAATATGTTCCATCACGAGGATGTGTTGGTTGGATAGTTCCGGCCAAACCCGGGGGAAAGAGAGGAGAGGCATTGGGAATTGGTGCTCCACTTCTTTTGCCTTATGTTGAAGAAGTTCAGCGCCTTCGATTTCGTTTCGTAAATCGAGTTCTCTCAATGTGTAATCTTCGACGTGTTGCAACAGCCCAACGGGATTTCCAACCTTTCGCAATCTTGGATTGAGGAAAAGTCCAATTCGCAACCATCGCTTCATTCGTGCAACATCTTTTCGGAAGGACTTCTCGAAGTCCGCTTTGATAATCTTCACAACGACCTTGGTGCCATCTTTGAGCACTGCTTTGTGGACTTGTCCAATGCTCGCAGCAGCAAACGGTTCTTCTTCGAAGTGTGAGAAAGCATCGAGAAATCCATGCGGTGCCCTGTCCTGGATAAGTTTCATTGAATCTTCTCGAGGGATCGAATTCGCTCGTTGGTAGAGCGATTGAAGTTGTTTGCATTTCTCTTCAGAAAGCAAATCTGGGCGGAGGGCGAAAATTTGCGTAAGCTTCACTGCAAGAAGGCCCATGTTCTGGATCTTGTCCAAATCGGCGGGACCTTTCTTCGTGATCATCCGAATAAAGCGTACGAATGTCAATAGGCGCATGGTTAGAAAACCTCCTGTTCATTTATCAATCGGCGTTTTTCTTCAAGAGGGTTTTGATTGGATTTGCAAACATCGCAGGTGTCGCAGAAACCCACTCTTGATACCCTTCCCGTTCCTGTAAATCGACCTCAGACATCTTGACTCCGCTGACGTATCGCAGAAGTAATGTCAAAACCAAGGGTCCAACGAGGAGGGGGGACGACTCGAGGCCGCCAACAACAACCGCAAAGATTCCAATCGACCACCATAGGATTGCTTCCCCTAAGTGATTTGGATGGCGAGAAACTGAGAACATTCCATCCGTCTTCAAATTCCCTGGTCCATGTTTCATTCGGTATTTTTTCAGTTCCATATCCGCTTTGTGTTCAAGTGCTAGTCCCAAAATGAATCCAATCAGGCAGAGGCCAGACAAAGCAATCGATACAGCTGACCACTCAAGAGCTGCAGCTTCATTGGGTATCAACGAGAAGATTGGGAGAGCGATGAGCAAGAGAAGGGCCCCTTGTAAGATAAAGACCTGGAGGAAGCTGATCCACCACCAGTTCTTCCCTGCAGACTCACGCATTCGAACATATCTCTGGTCTTCTCCTCTCTTCTTTGTCCGTTGATGCAAAACGACTGCAAGTCGAAGCCCCCATATCGTTACACACACTAGGCAAGCGACTCCAGCGATATTGTATGAATCAGCAAGGAGGAAACGGCTCCAAGCAAGAGCGACGAAGCCCATTCCCCACAACACGTCCATGACCGTAACATTGCCAGATGAGACGGTTTTCAGCCAGGCGAGTGTCACGTAAACAAACACGATAAGAATCGTGATAGTGTTGAGGCTCAAATCCATCATGCCGAGGGTTCCGCTGGTTGTTCTTCATTGTTCATGATGATGTGGTAGCGCCAAAGGTCATCAGGTTCACCAGTGCCATCGTATCGGCGAACATTGACATTCCCTCCCTTCGGGAATCGGGTCATCAAGACACCTTCGATAATTCCATCATCAAGTTCCCACATTGGCAAAACGTCTGGATCCTCACTTGGAGGGTGGTCAAGTCCAACCTGGACGTGGAATACAGGGTCAATACCGTACTCAAGGCGTCCTAGGCCTGCAAACTCCCACCAATCCATCATTTCGTCAAGAAATTCAACATGATTTTCAATCGATCGCAGAGAGAAAGCAAGTTCGTGTCCGACTCTGTTGCCAACTTGTCGCAGCATACGAGCCAAATCAATACCGAGAATCTTGAGGTTTGAGAGACGACCCTTTGTCAATTCTTGACGTGCTTGATTGACTTCGGTACCAGCTGCTAGGAAGGCGTCCGGGTCGAACGGAGTATCGTGTTCAGGAAGGTCATCGACACCGAGTGCTCCTACGAGTGAGTCGAGGAATGAACCCTCTCCAATCGTCAATCGAAGAGGGTCATGAATTCGCCCCTTAGAGAACCGCGCTTCTGCGACTTCGAACTGTACGGCATCTTCCCAGATTGTGTCAATGAGATTTTCTTGTGCTTTAGCAAACGGCTCGCTTTCGATGACCAGTGCAGCGTCTTCTTTGCCACGTCCTACAGGGTTCTCTTCAATGTTGAGGAATTGGACGACATGTGTGCAGTCTTGCAGAAAACCTTGCGAATCAAGATCATCCGAATGCTTGATTTCAATTGAATCGTGCAGTTTCTGGAAGAAGCGGGTTGTTCTTCGGTCGAGTTGAGCAATAACCTGAACAACAACGCCTTTCTCTGCAATAGAGTTGACGGTTTCGAGAGCCTCGCTCCGACAAAGGTGCAAAATTCCGTATCGGCCAAGGAGCAAAACAAGACGCTCTTCAGTATCTTCTGCCATGCGTTCGAGACGACGATAAATGTGGCTTCGTTCCTTGAGTACAGCAAACCGAGGTTCGTCACGTTGACGTCGATTCGCCTCGTAAGATGCGTTTGCTTCTGTAATACCTTTGGACAAATCATTGAATCCTTCTTCCAAGTTATCCAATTGGCGGCGTCGCATCTCAATGATGTGTTGAAGTGCTTCATCGACTCGGAGACTCGAAAACAGCATTGGACGATCTGCTGTTGCAGTTACGATTCCCATCTCTTGCAACCGAGAAAGGCTGTTGTATGCATCCAATCGAGTGGTTTGCAGTTCTTTAGCAAGTTCACTTGCTCGCATGTTTGGGTTGTTCCCAAGGACCATAATCGAACGTACTTCTCGCTCGGTTAGGCCTGCTTCGTTGAGAAGGCTGTCCCACATTAGTCGGAGCCCCCAGTAACGGATGAGAGACTCTTCAAAATTCGTGCGACGTGTCGTCGTGGACGGAAAAGCCAATCATAGACGTGATGGATTCTGTTGTCAGGTCCAATGAGGAAGCTGGATTTTGCAGGGAACATTCCAAGATGCACAGGAACGAGGAACTTGTCTGCTACAGCCCGATCGGGGTCAGCGAGAAGAGGGAATGGAAGTCCACCGAGTCCCTTCTTGAATTTTGCATGAGATTCGCTCGTTCCTTCACCAATTCCGACCACTTTGCATCCTGCAGATATGAACAAATCGTGCTGTTCTTTGAAGGTCAAACACCCGCGCTTGCACGTAGGGGAGCCGTCTTTGGCGTAGAAGAACAAAATTCTCCAAGAACCATCGAGGCTAGAACTGTCAAACACGTTGCCTGCGTCGTCAGTGAGTGTAAAATTAGGTGCGAGTTCTCCAATTAAATCTTTGCTCACCCGCTTCGCCTCTGAGTGAGTGAGGCGGTCCGCTGTCAAAATTACTTCTCCCATATGCATCATCCTCAAATTGGCAAAATGTGGCGCATTCGCAACGCTTTCGTTCGTAAATAATCTCTGTTCTCAGAACAGAAACCTGCTTTGTGCTCGACTCGATCGACGACGTTAATTCCATGACGCCTCAATTGCTCAACCTTGTCTGGGTTGTTGGTCATCAGGCGAACGCTGTCTACGCCGATGTCTGTGAGCATGTTTGCTGCTATAGTGTAATCTCGTCCGTCAGCTGGGAGATTGAGGGCTAGGTTGGCGTCGAGCGTATCGAGCCCACGGTCTTGAAGGTTGTATGCTTGCATTTTCGCAAAGAGGCCAATGCCTCTGCC
>Ga0255759_10000092_pt1 | contig 76210 bp, 63 predicted proteins | sample 101ome_20_FD_179959 | JGI IMG/M metagenome (GOLD analysis project Ga0255759, IMG submission 179959) | Coastal salt marsh microbial communities from the Groves Creek Marsh, Skidaway Island, Georgia - 101404AT metaG (version 2) | ecosystem: Environmental > Aquatic > Marine > Intertidal zone >... | reverse complement strand
TTCATATAAAATGATGGTAATTCAAAGTGTCCGAACATCAAACTAGCATCTGACTCGGGTATTTTGCGCCATTCGTCCTGTACAAGCCACGGAACCATAGCAATACCGTCGTATTCAGTGTATTCGTTGATGAGAGTGACGCCTTCTATGTGTCTAGCGAACTCAGTTGATGCAATATCACGCTTATCCTTGTAATATAAGTCATGATTGCCCGTAAATATGTAGAAATTCTCAAAAGCAGCGCCTAATTTCTCTAATGAGCGCAATGTAGCGCCCATTGTAGTAAGGTTTAGGCTATTTCTATTGTGATGCCAGTCTCCACAGAAGATTCCAGCGTCACATTCGTGCTTTTGAGCTTGTTCTATAAACCAATCTACGAAATCTTCGCAATCTTGGTTGTGAGTTCGCGAGTTAGACTTCAGTCCGAAGTGAATGTCGGTGAAGACTGCGGCTTTTTTAAACATATATACTCAGTATGAGGTTGATGATTGCTCTTGGAACTCCTGTTCTCGCTTCAAACCCATAGCCCACTCCCCTTCAGCCTGTCGGGTATAGCTAGGATTCATATTATTCATCTCAAGAATGTCGTCTCTGATGGATTGATTCTTCTTTTCAATGTTGATAATGCGTACAAACGAGTTAGTAACTGCTGCCGTGTAGTATGCGAACGGGTTAGATGACTTAGACTCGTCAAATTGTAGTCCAATCTGGGCTAATTGCAGGATAGCCTGCCCTTTCATCTCATCATTGTATGTATATCCACGGACATTGCCCTTGGTACCATACCTATCACACAATTTCATCCACATAATAGCTAGTTTGTCAGTTGTAAAACCGTGAATCAAGCTAAATGTGCCAGTATCCAAGTCACCATCCCAGTGAGACTTGCCTACACATACAAAATTACCATCCTCATCATACTTCCAATGTTGGAATGGTGGGAAGTTCAGCTTTACTTTATGATCCGCAATGGTTTTAGGGTTCTTTTTACGCCCTGGCTCATTAGGAATGTGATCATATGTCATAAGTCTGAACACTAAGTCAGTCTTTTCGATAGTATCCTCAGGGATTCCAAGCCTTTTGGCTCTTGCCTTCATACCTTCAGCTACAATTTCCTCTGATATATCCCCTTCTAGTGGGATAATAGCATCATATTGATGATACTCAGGCAATGTAAAGCTACAGTATGTGGTTTTTGACTTGTGGATCTCTGCTAATATATCTTTGTTATTCAAATAGTTGGTTTTTTTCATAAAATGCTCCATATATATTTATAATGATAGCATATCCCCAAGAAAAAGTCAACTAAATAATGTATATAAGGAGAAAATAATGGCAGGACCCTTTAGCAGCATGCCTGAAGTCCCGCAAATCAATCTAGGGGCAGCATTTGGCGATGCAAAAAGCACTATTATGGGTGGAATCAGTGGAGCTGAAGGAGCACTCCAAGGTTCAGCAGATTCTGACGGGGGATTTTCCCTAGGAGGAATGGTATCTAAGGGTAAAACAGCAATAGGTGGCGCTCTTTCAGGCGCAGCAGAGTCAATTGGGCTTGGAGGTATCTTTGGAGGCAAGGGAAATAACAGCCCTGCTGGGAGTACTGGAGCAGGAGCACAGTTTGCGTCACAAGGAGTGCCAGACTGGCGTGTAAAGATAATGTTACCCGATGAATTCAAAAGATTAGGCGGAGAGATATTCAAACCATTAATTGAAACAGATGGTGCGTTGGTATTTCCTTATGCACCAATGACAGCTATTGCGTATGAATCAGCTTATTCAGATTTTCATCCTACTCATAGTAACTATACATTCAAAGCATACCAAAATAGTGCTCCATCAAAGATTACATTGGATGCTGAGTTCACTGTTGAAACAGTTGATGAAGGAAAATACTGGTTAGCAGCAAAACATTTCTTATTGTCAGCTGGGAAAATGGCATATGGGTCTAATGCTGTAGTGCCAGATGGCGCTCCTCCCCCAATATTGAAGCTATTTGGATACGGAGCCCATATATGGAATGGTTTATCAGTAGTTGTTAGTAATGTAACTATACCTTTACCAACAGAAGTTGATTATATGTTTATAAAAGACTTTGCAGGCGATGCACAAGGCACTTATGTACCAGTTAAAAGTAATATAAACCTAACATTAGACATAATAAACAGTCGTCAAAAGATTAAAACCTTCTCGTTGGATAGCTTTATACGCGGTGATTATGTTAATACTGGAGAATTCTTGTAATGTCAGGCCCAATAAGCAATCCTTGGTATAATACTAGGACAATTAAAGACACATATTTAGATATTTTGACTGTTCGTCCTATTCCGGCAATGGATAGTGACCCATTATATGTAATAGAAGAAAAATATACGCATAGGCCTGACTTATTAGCTTATGATTTATACAGCGATCACCGTTTGTGGTGGGTATTTGCACAAAGAAATATGGATCTTATTCGAGATCCTGTATATGATATTGAAGCAGGGGTAGAAATACGAATTCCGCAAGCAAATGAACTTAAAAAAGCATTAGGATTATAATATATGGCTCTTGACTGGTTAATGGATGGAGTAAAAGCCACCAAAAATTACTTTTCTAAAAAAGATGATGAGATTATAGGTTATTCAACCGAATATGGAGAGGTACAGAGTACTGGATTATCTGCAGAAGAGTTAGCTAAAGATGTTGTCCCAAAAATTCCTTCTGTAGAAGAGCTAGCACCAAATGTAAGTAAAATAATTCCAAAGGTTCCCGAATTACCAACGTCTACAACATTTAATCCGGCAGTTCCAAAAGATATTTCGTCTTCACCTGTAAAACCAGTAACACCAGTTAGTGCAACACCAAAAGCAGTAGATTATAATCAAAATAAATCGCTGCCTATACCAAATCCTTTAGATATATTTGCTAGTTTTAACTATATTATAACTTTAGCAGTATTAACAACAGACGAAGTTAACGATCCTAGTGGAACATATCGAAAAATAGTGCCTAAAAATATTATATTAAGATCAGGAGGAGGTATTGAGAACACTCCTGGAATAGTTGGAAGCAATGCCTGGGATGGAAAATTAGAATATTTTATAGATAATCTGTCAGTTGAGTCAATAATCTCAGCAACTGAGGCAACTAGGCATACAAATGCCACTAATATTGAGTTTGATGTAGTAGAACCCTATGGTTTAGGAACATTTATTCAAGCAATAATGAAGGCATCAAAAAATGCAGGTCATAAAAACCACTTAACAGCACCATTTTTGCTTATGATTGATTTTGTTGGCTGGGACGATGACGGAAAATCCCCAATGGATGCTGCTACCAAAAAATCATTGAGAAGAACTATACCTATTAAGCTATCAAATGTTACTTTTACAGTAGATGAAAGCGGATCTAAATACAAAGTGTCGGCATATCCTTGGAATGAACAGGCAACATTGAATAGTGTTGAGTCTTTGCCCACAAATGCTAAAATATCTGGCAGAACTGTAAAAGAATGTTGTCAATCAGGGTTATATTCAATAGCAAATGCCTTTAATGGTGTAGAACAAGGTAAAAGAAAAGTCAATCCAGAGTATGTAGCAGATGAATATATTATTGTTTTTCCAAAATCGCACGAAGAAGATGTGGTAAGTCAAATTAAATCATCAGCAGGTGCGACACAGAGTGCTGCTACAACAAATTATTTTCAACAATCATCAGCTGGTGGGGTGGCTACTGTAGATGCAAGATCACCAAGTGGCGAAGAAGAAGATAGATTGTGGGCTTCTTTTCAAGATACAAATATAAAAGAAAAGACGTTCAAAGATATGCTCAAAAAAGATGTAGCAATATCAATAAAAAGAAGTAATGATGGAGAAGCGGCAAGGAAATATGCTGACTCAAAAGCTAATACTAATAAAATAGGTGAAGCAAAAATAGTTGAAAATCCACAAGATCAAGTTAAACATCCTTTTATGGCACCGATATTAGCAGAGCTTAATTTGAATAGAGATGGTATTTTTGATAGAAAATATATAAAGATACAAGATAATGTAGGAGAATTTACATTTAAATCAGGAACAACTATTGAAGATATGATTGAAGAATTGATCATAATGAGTGATTATGGTAGAATGTTGATGGAACAGACACCAGATTCTAATGGTATGATTGATTGGTTTAGAATTGAGACAAACTTATTTGCTATTTCTGGAAAAGGAAAAGAAGAAGCTGAGGGCAGAAGTGCTTATATTTACATATATAAGGTTTTACCATTCAAAACACATAGTAGTAGGTTTACTCCAGTGTCAAATATTGTTGATTTGACAACTTTAAAGAATCAATGTGTAAAAGAATACAACTATATGTATACAGGAAAAAATGATTCTATAAGAAATTTTAGTATTAACATTGATAGTGCATTTTATGTAGCTTTGAATAATACGCATCTTGGAAAGCATGGATCGAGAACAAAGATGAGCGATTCAAGAGGAAAACAATCAAAGCCTACAAATATTGTTCAAACTAAAGGTAAAGGCGTGACATCTAATGTTGGACAGCGCTCTACGCAAACAATTCACAAAAATACCACGGGTAATCAAGGAGGAGGACACCACGAGAATGAAAAATCAGTGGCTGCTCGCAATATGAATGATATCTTTTTGAGCAGTGCAACCGATCTTATTATGCTAGAAATGGAAATACAAGGTGATCCATACTTTTTAATGGACTCTGGAACTGGAAATTATAAATCATCACCTACAGAATACATAAATCTATCAAGTGATGGCACGATGTATATACATAATGGTGAAGTTGATGTAATGGTTACGTTCAAATCTCCTATTGATTATGGATATGCTGGTGCTGGAGAAGGCGATAAGCAAGGCTATATGTCATTTGATAATGGCTATGAGGTTACAGCCTATAGCGGTGTTTATCATGTAACAACAGTAACAAATAACTTTTCAAATGGCGAATTTACACAAACACTTCAATTAGTGCGTCGTCCAATGCAGGCTGGCATTGATAATGAGTCAGCACCACCGGCACCACCAGAAGAAAAAGCTATAAAAACAAACGGATTTCAAGAAATTTATTACGCAGAAGACTATTTAGGATTGTATTAAGATATGGCAACGCAGAATAGGCAAAAAAGAGGTAAAAAACCTGATTGGATGCAAGGGGTTGGCCCTTATATAGGTAGAATCACAAATCATTTAGATCCAGAATACATGGGTGCAATAGAAGTTGAGATACTTCATATCTCAGATACTGGTGCAGAATATGAGAATAGTGGTTATTTTATTCCTTGTACATATGTTAGTCCATTTATGGGGCAGACACCTAGAGAAGGAGTGAAAGAACAACCTGGATTTGACTTTACACAAAAAAGTTATGGGTTTTGGGCTGTTCCACCAGATGTAGGAGTCAAAGTTCTTGTTATAATGGCTGAAAACAACTATGGCTTTGGGTTTTGGATAGGGTGTGTCTCTGATAAGTTTATGAATTTTATGATGCCAGGTAATGCAGCAACAGATTACAGTCGAGGCGGAGCATATAATGGGAAACAAGTACCAGTAGCAGAGTATAATAAAGATTTAGAGCGTGGTACAGGCAACGACCCAACACAATATATCAAAGAAGCAGACTTAGAACAAATAGCTATTCTCGAAAGGCAAGGGTTAGTAAAGCATTTAGAAGGAAAAGTAGATCAAACAAGAGGATTAGTTAGTAGCTCTGCTAGACGAGAAGTACCTAGTATGGTATTTGGTTGGAGCACGCCAGGACCAGTAGATAGACGCCCTGGAAAACCAAAAGCGCCATACTCTTCAGCAGAAGGATTGTCTGAATTACCATTCAATAGGCTTGGAGGAACAAGTTTTGTGATGGATGATGGTGATTCAATGATTCAGCGTGAGAAATTACCACATCGAGAGCCACCTGACTACAAGTTGATAGAAAAAAAGGAAAAAGGCGAGCCTACAAAGCCACATAATGAGCTAGTTAGGCTAAGAACACGCACTGGACATCAAATATTGATGCATAACACCGAGGATTTCATCTATATTATAAATGCTAGGGGCACGGCTTGGATAGAACTAACAAATAATGGCAAGATAGACGTCTATTCTTACGATAGTGTTAGCGTACATACAGAAATGGACTTCAACCTGCGTGCCAAGCGGGATATCAACATAGAAGCCTCTGGAAATATCAATATCAAAGCACACGAGCAACTTAGAATGGAGTCTGGCAACGCATCACACTGGAGAGTGGGCACAGCGGAAACAAAAAAAGCACCAGGAGAGCGTGATAAGCTAGCATTAGAAGATGAAGATCCAAAAAGTCCAACATACGGGGACAGAAAGCACCGTACATTTGAAGATTTATCAGATACAGCACAACCTGGGGACAATTTATACATAGATGTAACCAGAGATGTGTATTGGAAAGTAGGAACACACCCAAAGAAGGGCGATTTCAAATTAGAAGTGTCGCAAGATGGGCATGTTACACTAGATAGAGACTTTTATCTATATGCCAAACGCAATATACACCAATTATCTGATGAAGATACTTACCATAAGACAAAAGGGGTGTTCCATCAGTTATCAGATAAGACATTCCATCAGCATTCTAAACAAAATATGCATTTGAAAACAAATCAGCATATGAGGATATACGCATCGGTATCTGCTACAATGTATTCTCAGCAAAATTATTTAACAGCAACTTCTGTGAATCATTTGAAAGCAAACAGTCAAAATAGAATGTCGTCAGCACAAAATCATATATTTGCTTCAACAAATTATATGAGTAATATACAGCAGTTTGGCGTTGGGGCAGCAAGTGCGTCAATAGGCACGATAGCAGAAGACGCAACCCCAGCAGAACCCGCAATATTGCCAGAATGCACACACTTTCCGTTCATTCCTATACGGATTCCGTTACACGAACCATGGCAGAGTCACGAAAACCTTGAACCACTCAAGTTCAAACCAGATAAAACCGATTCAACTAAGAGTATAGCAGATTCTTGTGAGTTTAGCAAGCAATATGAGCAAGAAGAAATACCATATAAGCTGACACCGGATACATTTAGAAAAGGAGGAGCTTCATCAGCTACTTATTGATATGGCAAATAGAGAATTTAAAGAAAAACGATTATACAAAGAGATTGTAGTAAAGAATAATACAACTAGACGTGAGTTTCAACCAGGAACTAAAGTATATAAAGGCGTCAGCACTGTAGATGTTGATAGTACCAGTCCTGTTTTATTTGATTTAGCTATTATAAAGCAAGATTTGTTGAATCATTTTCATATACGCCAAGGTGAAAAGTTATCTGATCCATCATTTGGTTGTATCTTATGGGATTTATTATTTGATCCTCTTACAGAAGACACAAGAACAAGAATTATCAGTAATGTAAATCATATTATTGATAGTGAGCCTCGAGTTATAGCTGAAAATATTTTAATAGATGAATATGAAAATGGTATCACAATATATTGTGAGCTAACATATTTGCCTTATAATATTAGCGAAACTATGCAGTTAAATTTTGATAAAAATTCAACTTTAGCTATGGCTTAATATAATAGTAGCATATTATAATCAAATAAATACACTAAAAGGAAAAGTAGATGTCATCAACCGATAGACAAAATCGTTTGCTGTTAGCAGAAGACTGGAAACGAATATATCAATCATACCGCAATGCAGACTTTCAACATTATGATTTTGATAGTTTGCGACGGATTATGATTAACTACCTCCGCGAAAACTACCCAGAAGACTTCAATGATTATATTGAAAGCTCAGAATATCTTGCTTTAGTAGATTTGATTGCTTACTTAGGGCAAAATTTAGCATTTAGAATTGACTTAAATGCTCGTGAGAACTTCTTAGAGCTTGCAGACAGGCGTGATTCTGTGTTGAGGTTAGCAAGATTGCTTAGTTACAACCCAAAACGCAACATAGCAGCAAGCGGTTTGCTAAAAATTATCTCAGTTAATACAACAGAATCATTTGTAGATTCAAATAATATAAATCTACAGAATCAAAATATTGTATGGAACGATCCTAGCAACCCAAACTGGCGAGAGCAATTTATTAAAGTGCTTAATCGTGCTATTGGTGCTGACGAGGTTATTGGTAAATCTATCAAGAGAGAAAGAATTGACGGAGTGCTAACAGAGAAATATAGATTCAATTCTATTACTTCGGGGCTACCAATATTTGACTTTGCTAAAAATATTGACGGACAGTCAGTTAGATTTGAGGTTGTACCAACTGATTTTAACAATATAAAGATTATAGAAGAGAATCCTTTACCAGGAAACAAGTTTTCATTCATTTATCGTGTAGATGGTATGGGTCCTGCTAGCTCAAATACAGGATTTTTCTGTATGTTCAAGCAAGGAACTATATTAGACGGAACTTTTCAAATAGATAACCCTAGTGCTAACCAAGTAGTAGCTATTGATAGTACGGATATTAATAATAGTGATATATGGCTATACTCATTAGACACTAACGGTAGACCAAAATCCATATGGACTAAAGTAGATGCTATTGAAGGTAATAACATTATCTATAATAGTTTGTCTAAAAATATTAGAGACATATACGGAATCATTACAAAAGTTAATGATAAAGTAGATTTGATGTTTAGTGATGGTGTGTTTGGTAACCTTCCAAAGGGTAACTTTAGAGTATATTATCGTACAAGTAGAAATATGAATATGATTATTACTCCTAGAGATATGCTATCAATACCTATTACTATAGATTATGTCAGTAAGTCAGGAAAACTAGAAACATTGAGCCTTATATTAGAGCTTCAATATACAGTTGATAATGCAACTACATCAGAGACAAGTGCAAATATTAAGCAAAGAGCTCCGATGACATATTATACACAAAATAGACTTATTACAGCAGAAGATTATCAAATTGGACCGCTAAGTATTAGCCAAGAGATTGTAAAGTCTAAAAGTATTAATAGAATTAGCTCAGGTTTATCCAGGTATTTTGATTTAATTGATGCTACAGGAAAATATAGTAAGACTAATTTGTTTGGAAGTGATGGAATATTATATAGAGAATATTATACTTCTAAACAACAATTCTCTTTTGAAACTAAAACTGATGTAGAAGGTGTTATACTAAATGTTATAAATCCAATTTTATCAAGCCAAAAAACAAAAGATTTTTACTTTGATAATACTATACAAGTTCCATATACTGATTTAGGGGTTGAATGGCAAAATGTAACAAGTGATACAAATATGTATACAGGTTATTTTCAAAACCAAAACCAAATCAAGCAGTTATTAGGAGACTTTACAACAGGAATTTTGAGACTTATAAAAGCAGATGCAAATATAAAGTTTAAAGCACCGCATGGTTATCATTTTGGTGAAGATGGACATTTAAAAGCAGGACATTCACATCATATTGGTGATACAGATTATAAATGGGTAAAAGCAATTTATGTGCATGAAGAAGGCACCGATCTTTTTGATGATGGCTCAGGTCCTGTTGTTATAAATGATTTTATTCCTTCAGGTGCGTTGGTGTCTGAGATTCGTCCATATGTATCAAAAATTATCAATGATGATTTGAAAATACAAATCATCGATCAGTTATTTGCTTATAAAGCATTTGCTTTGCGATATGATAACCTTAATCAACGATGGGCATTGGTGTTAGAAGATGATATGGATGTAGTAAATCCATTTAGTCTTGGAAAAGAAGGCGATACTTCACGCCAAAAGTTAGATGCTAGCTGGTTGATAAAGTTTACAACTAATAGAGAGCTTTATACAATGGAATATCGCCAAGCAAGATACCTTTTTGAGAGTCATAAAGAGATAAAGTTTTACTTTGATAGTAGCGATAAAGTATATAACAGCCAAACTGGAAAAATAGTTAGAGATAAAATAACTGTTTTGAGTAATAATAACAAATTTAAAAGCACTGAAAATTTTACAGTAGATTTTCACTGGGCAATTTCTGAAGAATATAGAGATGCTACAGGATATATTAATAGTAAAAAAATAGAACTATCGTTTTTTGATTCTGACGATGATGGAGTTGTAGATAATCCAAACATTTTTAATGATTTGGTGCCTGAAACAGAATTTCCGTTAGACACTTGGATATTTCAAGAAAGAAGTGTATCTATAAACGGTGTTGAGACATTTGAGTATATACCTCAAAAAGAGTTAGGCGTTATTGTATATCAAAACAAACAAGAACGAATTATAACAAGCACCTTAACTGAAGGACAATTGATTTATTTTGTTGATGAAGATAGATTTGAAAAGTATAATTCTAAATTACGAAAGTTAATTGTAACGCCAGATTATAGAGCATTTAGAGGCAGAGATAAGCTAAAGTTTCATTATGTGCATGCAGCAGATGATTCTATGAGAATAGACCCAAGTGCTAGCAATATTATTGATACTTATGTATTAACTAGAACATATGATTTGTATTTTAGACAGTGGCTTATTGGAGAAGTAGATAGACAACCGCTTCCTCAGTCATCTGATCAGCTTTATATTAGCTATGGACAAGAATTAGCAAATATGAAATCATTAACAGATGAAATAGTTTATCATCCAGCAAAATATAGAGTATTATTTGGATCAAAAGCAGATGTAAGATTACAAGCAAGATTTAAAATTGTTAAAAATCCAGACTTAGTGCTAAACGATAACGATATTAAGTCTCGCATTATTAATAGAATCAATCAATATTTTAGTTTAGAGAATTGGGAATTTGGTGAAACATTTTATTTCTCAGAGCTAAGTGCTTATGTTATAAATCAGCTAGCACCTGATGTTGTGACATTTTTAGTAGTTCCAGTGCAATCAGATCAGACATATGGTAGTTTACAAGAAATTAGTTGCGAAGTCAATGAGATTTTTATTAGTGGTGCTACTGTAGATGATTTAGATATTATTGACGCTATTACTGCAGAGCGAATTAAGGCTAACGGTAGGGTTATTACAAATACATTATACACTAATGTAGGAATTCAAAGTTCATAAAGGTTAATTTTTAATGGCATTAGATAACGAGCAAAACGAACCGTCACTACCAGGCGGTGATGGTAGTTATAGAAGAGAATCTTCAAATCACTTACCAAGATTTTTTAGAACAGACTTTAATAAAAAGTTTTTAAATGCTACTTTGGACCAGATGTTAACGCCTGGCAAAGTGGAAAAGTTAAACGGATATTATGGTAGAAAAAATGCCAAAGCATATAAAAGTGATGATTCTTATATTGCTGATGTAACAGCAAATAGAGAGAATTACCAATTTGAACCAGTAACTGTTATTAAAGATGGAGTTGGTAATGTTGATTTCTATTCTGACTATAATGATTATATTAACACCATTGATATTCTAAAAGGAAATATATCTGATCATAGTAAGTTGAATGAACAAGAGTATTATACTTGGAGTCCGCAAATTGATTGGGATAAGTTTATTAACTTTAGAGAGTATTATTGGATGCCATTAGGTCCTGAGCTTGTTACAGTAGTTGGACAAACAAAAGAGATTGAAAGTACCTATGATATAAAAATAAAAGAAGAAGATGAAAATTCTGCTTATGTTTTTACACCTAATGGCTTTACTACTAATCCTACTTTTACACTTTATAGAGGGCAAACATATAGATTTGAAATAGATGTACCAAATTTTCCAATAGCTTTTGTAACTAGAATAAGTTTTGTTCCAGGTAAGGCTACACTTATTGAGGCGTTTGAAGGCGAGCGTCGACCAGGCGTTTATGATTACTTATATTACGATCAAGATGTAGAGCGATATGATGCTGGCGGTTGGCTTATTCCACCTCGAGAAGGATCCTTTACAGAAGAAGAACAAGAAAACGCTTCGTTGCTATATCGAAACGGAATGACATTTTATGACGAAAATGGAAATGAAAATCCAAATATAGTGTTTGTTGAAAACGGCGTTATAGAATTTAAGGTGCCCGAAACTGCACCAGATGTGCTGTATTATATTTCTAAAGACGATGCTAATGTTTCTGGTATGATAAAAATACAAGACATTATAGAAGCTACTGAGATTGATGTAGAGAAAGAAATTATTGGCAAAAAAGATTATAAAACAACTGGCGGTTGGAATTTATCAAATGGAATGAAGTTAGAGTTTGCTGGAGATGTGTTTCCAACAAAGTATGGCGAAGGCGAATGGTATGTAGAAGGAGTAGGCGAACGAATTGAACTAATAAACAGAGATGATTTAGAGCTTAATAGCTTGTTTGTTGATAATTTTGAAGTTGAGTTTGACGATGTGCCATTTGATTATTTTCCTTTTAGTGAAGCAATGGGATATCCTCGTAAAAAAGATTATATTGTAATCAATAGAGGAAGTAAAGATGGTAATGCTTGGAGTAAGCATAACCGATGGTTCCATATTGATGTTATTGAAAAGTCGTTAGAACTTAATGGATTATATCCTACAGTAGATCAAAACTTGCGAGCTAGGCGTCCAATTATTGAGTTTGATGCAGGGTTACATTTGCACAAGTTTGGAACATATAATAAAAAGCCAGTAGATTTAGTTGATACTTATACTAAAGATGCGTTTTCGACAATTGAAGGCAGCGTTGGTTATAATATTGATGAGACTGATGTAACCGATGGTATGCGGATATTGTTTATAGCGGATACAGATAAGCTAGTAAGGAATAAAATATTCAAAGTTAAGTTTATTGTAGTCAATAACTCTAGGCAAATTACACTTCTTGAAGAATCTGATACAGATCCATTGTTAAATGAGACTGTATTAATAACTAAAGGTAAAACAGAGAAAGGAAAGTTTTACTATTATGATGGAATTGCTTGGAAAGAAGGACAAGCTAAAAAAGATGTAAATCAACCACCGCTGTTTGCTTTATACAGTTATGATGATATATCTTATGTAGATCCAATACACTTTAAAGACTCACAGTTTCAAGGTAATAAAATATTTTCGTATAAAGTTGGAACAGGTACTGATGATAATGAGTTAGGGTTTCCTTTATCATATCAAAATATATCTAACTCAGGTGATATACTGTTTTCCTTTGATTTAGTAAATGAAGAGTTTATTCATACTCGAGATAATCAGTTTTCGTTACAAAAAACAGAAACAGCATTTCTAAGAAAATATGTTGATAGAGAAACTTATCATATACACAACGGTTGGGTAAAAGCTAGCAAAGATGCTAATCAAAATGTTATAAGACAATTTATTGCTACGGGATTAGGGACAGATTTTCCTATAGATGTATATGATGACTTGTCATTTGTAAATGATGCTTGGCTAAGAGTATATTTGAATAATAAGCTACAAGTATTTGAAACTGATTTTACAACTATTACTAATGTTAATGGAAATCCTTATGTTAGATTTTTGAAACAACTAAAAGACGGCGATGTTGTTCAACTAAAAACAAGAAGTAATAAGCCTAAAAATGAAAATGGGTATTATGAGATTCCATATAGTTTAGAGCGTAACCCAAAGAATGAAAATATAAAAGAATTTACATTAGGCGAAGTTATAGATCATGTTGTAACAATTGCTGAGGAAGATGATAGATTTCTTGGCAACTTTCCTGGTAACTCTAATTTAAGAGATTTAGGACCAACATCGCATTATGGAAGAAAATTCCTAAAACACTCCGCACCATTCAATATAGCGGCTTACCATTTGATGGATACTGATTCTAATGTTTTAGAATCAATTCATTTTGCTAGTAAAGAGTATGCTAAGTTTAAGCGATTGTTTTTAGAGACATCTGAAAATTTAGGTTATGATGGACCTATAAAACAACACGTTGATAAAATAATGGAAGAGATTGTCCGAGACAAAACGGATAATATGCCATTTTATTTTAGCGATATGATTCCTATTACAGGTAGTATTGTTAATACAGAAGAAATTTTTGATGAAGATCAAGAATATTTTGCACTTAGTGAGATATACGATTTAGAAATACCAAGTTATAAAGCAGTTCAAATATATTTGAATGGTAAACAACTAATTTATAAAAGAGATTATGAATTCAATGATGAAGGGTTTGTAAGGGTATTTGCTAAAAAGAAATCAAGAGATATTATAGAGATTTATGAATATCAAAATACTGTAGGATGTTATGTACCACCTACGCCAACTAAGTTAGGATTATATCCAAAATATGAACCGCAGTTTTACATAGATGATACTGTTCAAGTTGTGCCTTATTTTGATATTACTGGACCATTTAAAGTATATGCTAAAGCAGCACCAGGATATCCTGGCGATGATAAAGTTGGCTGGTTTTACCCTCTTTATACAGCAATTGATGATGTAAAGCTAAAAGATACAGAATTGGGTGGTAATGGAGAATTTACAGTTCATAGATTTGGCGGTATGCAGACTACTTTCTTCATGCCAAAGTCAGATCAACACATAGCAGCACAGGATCATAACGGTTATGAGGAATGGACTGAAGGGCAAGCAGTAATACAAGGGCACGATGGTAGCATTGTAGCAGCATTCAAAGATTATAGAGATGAGTTAATATTAGAATTAGAAAAACGAATCTATAATAATCTAAAAATAAATTATAACCCAAAGTTATTTGATATACACGGAATTCGCGAAGGGCTTTATCGAAAAACAGGAATCCCAAAGAAAGATGTCGATACTGCAATGATAGGTGAGTTTTTGTCTTGGGCAAAACTTATTAATAGAACATATACAGATCATATTTACTATGACAAAGAAAATACTTTTACATTTAACTATCATAACACAAGATTTTTGAATGGGGAAAAATTATCAGGATGGTGGAGAGAAGCATTTAGGTATGCATTTGACACAGATCGTCCTCATACACATCCTTGGGAGATGTTAGGCTTTACAGTCAAGCCTAAATGGTGGGCAGAGCAGTATGGCGAAGCACCATATACAAGTAATAACTTCTTAATGTGGGAAGATATTGAGAAGGGTATTATACGCCAACCAAGATTTAAGATTGATAAACGATTTGTTCGCCCAGGGCTACGAAAAAATTTACCAGTTGATGCACACGGTGTGTTATTGAGCCCGTCAAGTTCAAATCTTATTAAGTCATATGAATATGATGACATCGACTCATCATTTGTATTTGGTGATGGTGGACCAGTTGAATCTGCTTGGAAGCGTAGTAGTGAATATCCATTTAGTTTGCTAAAGGCTTGTATTCTAAATCGTCCATTAAAAACTTTTGCTACCGCATATGATAGAATTAGACAAATAAGAAATAATGCCGATCAAATTGTTTATTCTGAAATACAGCAACCATTACAATTGTCTAAAATAGCATTTCCATCATCTGTAAATAGTCCATCGAATGTTATTACTAGCGGTTTGATTAATTATATTGTAGAATATAGATCAGTATTGACACAAGCTCAATATGACAAATATAAATCAGATTTATCTCGTATTACAAATCAGTTATCATTTAAAATAGGAGGTTATACAGATAAATCAAAGTTCAAACTTATATTAGATAGTAGATCACCACTCAATGAAGGTAATATTTTTATACCATCAGAAAACTATACAGTTTCTTTAGGATCAAGTTATCCAGTCCAAGAGTTTATGTATAGCGGTGTTATTATTGAGAAGCAACCAGAAGGATTTTATGTAAGAGGATATGATACACAAAATCCATCATTCTCATATCATAAGCCAAATAAAAGAGATTCAGATACTTGGATAAATGTTGGCGGAATAACAGTTCCATATCTTTATTGGGGTGAAGGCAAAATATATTCAATAGATACTATTGTAAAGTTTGATAGTAACTATTGGAGATGCGGAGTAACGCATAGATCAACTGCAGAATTTGATGTAGATAAATTTCATAAGTTGCCAGTACTTCCAACTATCGGTGGAGTTGATGCTCAAATAAGAAAGACATACGAATATCAAATATCTCACTTAGATTATGGTAGTTTATTAACTTCACATCAAGATGTTGTAGATTTTTTATTAGGTTACGGCGAGTATCTAAAAAATATTGGGTTTGAGTTTTCAGTATTCAATGATAGTGCTTATGAGCTTTCAGATTGGCTATATGCTGCTAAACAATATTTGTTTTGGGTAACCCAAAGTTGGGATGCTGGGGCACTTATTACATTAAGTCCAGGCGCTGAGATGATAAAGTTTAAGAATAACTTTTCTACAGTGTCAAATGTATTTGATACCTCATCAGGTTACTCAGTATTGAGGGCTGATGGAACGCCACTAAAAAACAAATACCTAAAAATATTAAGAGATAGAGATAATGTCTTTACAATGAGAACATCTAACACTCGTTCAGGAATATACGCTGTAAGGATTCCAATAGTGCTAAAAGAGCATGTTGTTCTTATTGACAATAAGACTATTTTTAATGATGTTATTTATGATATGCCAGCAGGATATAGGCAAGAGCGTATCAAAGTATTAGGTTACCGCACAGATGGCTGGAACGGTTCTCTAAACATACCTGGATTTATTTATGATGCAGCTCGTGTAACAGATTGGAAAGAGTGGCAAGATTATGCTGTAGGTGATATGGTAAAATACAAAGAGTTTTACTATTCAGCTAATACAAAGATTGTAGGATCAACATCATTCAAATCAGAAGATTGGACAAGGTTGGCTGATAAGCCTGAACCTAAACTATATGCCAACTTTGATTATAGAGTAGAGCAATTTGGCGATTTTTATGATTTAGATAGTGATAACTTAGATACTGAGCAGCAAAGAATGGCACAGCATCTAATTGGTTACCAAAAAAGAAAATATTTACAAAACATTATTAATAATGAAGTTAGCCAGTATAAGTTTTACCAAGGAATGCTACAAGAGAAAGGAACTCGTAATTCACTAACAAAGTTATTTGATGTTTTATCAGGAACAGATACTGACAGCTTAGAGTTTTATGAAGAATGGGCTATAAAGAATGGGCAGTATGGAGCAGTAGCTGGGTTTGACGAAGTAGAATATATATTAGATGAAACAAAGTTTAGGTTAGTCCCACAGCCTGTTTTATTAACAGACAACGCTAGCGGAAAAGAAACTGATTTAATTTATAGAATTCAGTCACATGAAACTTATCTAAAACCACAAAAGTATAATCACAAACCGTTTCCTACAAAATGTGTAATAGATACATTTACTAAGAATTCAGGATATGTGTATGTAAAAGATGTAGATTATACTTTGTTTAGATATACACAATTGGTAGATTTGAATACTGCAGATATTAAACAAGATGATTATGTATGGGTAGGAAATACTAATGATGATGACTGGGGAGTTTATAGATATAGTATATATCCAACAAAAATTGAAAAAATATGGACATCTGAAGAAAAGAAAGATCATTTTCTAGTAAGTCTTCCTAAAATTCCTCATGATATTGAAGAAAATGATGTTATTGGTATAACAAAAGTCCAAAACATAGAATATGAAGAGCATGAAGACTCAACTGTAAAAACAATATTTACAGATCACCCAAGTGCAGATGGTTTTTATAAAGTAACAAATAAAAGCCTAAATGTTCTAGAGTTAGAAACAACATCTGACAAATTAGCTAATATTGCAGCAATAACTGACCCGTCCGTAACAGGTTTGATATCAGTATTCAAATTAGTTAGATATGATGGTGTATTAGATATATCAAATACACCAGAAGAAGAGTTACTTCCTAAATCAAAGTTTTGGGTTGATAATGCACACGAAGATAAATGGGCTGTAGTAGAAAAGTTAGATAATATAGAAATATCAAAGCCAATAGTAAACCCAACTGATGGTTATGACTATAAGTTTGGCGCTACTATGGCTGTGAATAAGAATAATACTTTGATGGTAACAGGTGCGCCTTATGAAGGTGACGGAAAAGTGTATATTTTTACAAGAGCGTCGCAAGTTAGAGACTGGCAGTTAGCAGAAGTGCTAGAGCCATCATATCCTTCAGTTGCATCTGCTAATCAAGGATATGGATTTAGTGTAGATATAGACCCTAATGGAAAATATGTTATTGTTGGTGCTCCATTTGCGTCAAATATTAAGACTAACTCAGTAGGGTTATTTGATGAAGATGTAATTTATACAGCAGGACAGATAGTTGAGCATAATGGTAGTTTTTGGCAAGCGATAGTAGATGTATTTAGAGCTTCTGAAAAAATTAAGTTTCAAAGTTTTGTAAATACTAGCCAAGATTTAGTAGATTATGATTTAGATGATGACGATGATCCACCAATCAATTATATTTTAACTGGTGATTATCCTTTAGATAGAATACATACAGATCACTTTCTATTGAGGCTCCCAGATCAAATGTATAAAGGAGTTCAAACAGGCGATCAAATAAAGTTAAAATGGAATACACTAACAAACGCAAATCAAACACAAATAGAGTTAACAGCTAGAGAACCGTTTAATGGTGAGGTTGGCGGACTTACAAGTGCTGATATTGATGGGTGGCATACAGTAGAATTTAAAATAGATGTTATATTGTATATCAAAAATTTATTAGGTAGTCCAAATATAGATGATATAGTAAGTTCTGAAACAGGTGTTGGTAGAGTTGCTTATTTTAGAAATGAAACAGGTTATGCAACAATTTATATAAATGAAGTTGTTGGAAATTTTGAAGCTACTGGCACATTGATGCGAAATGAAGATGTTATAGGAGATTATGATTTAGCAGCACCAAACAACTCAGATAATTTTAATATATCTGAAAATTATGGAGGATATGTTTTTGTAAAATCACCAAATTTGTTAACAGTTGGATTTACTACAGTTGAATATGGTAGAGGGTTAGTTATAGTAGATGCAGATGTTCACAATGATCCTTCACCTAGAACTGCTGAATATTATAACATTTTAGATTATATACCAAGCACAACATACGGTGATAATACAGAAATTAGTATGATAAGAACGCTGAGTTGTCAAGGAACAATGCTAGTTAACGCAGGTTTGTTTAGCGATGATCCAATCCAGCTTCCGTATTATGGAGTTCGAGGACCAAAAGTTCTTACAGATAAGCTATCTAAAGGAGATAAGCTATCTACATATTTTAACACTCTTAAGAAAACAGTAACAGTTCTAAAAGTTAGAAATACACGATTTACATTACCTCCAGAAATATTTGAAGGTGAAATTTTAACACAAGCTGGGACAGGAGCTACTGCTACTGTATTCTCAGATAAAGTTGAAATAGCAGCCGAGACAACAGATCCAGCAAACCCAATATATGATATTCAAGTTATATGGTTGAGTCCTATTGCTAAGTTTAATAAAGCTGATGAGCTATTTGGATCTAGAAGCGGACAGTTATATATTCGTCCAGTGTTTGAACCTGTTGAAGGACCGCTAACAAAATTATCCGAAATTGGCATACCAGATAGATTCAATAATAATAGCAACTCTACAGAAGTTTGGGATTTATGGGATGGCTTTATTGATTACTCAGAAGAGTTTTATAGTTATGAAGGATTACCATATGTACCAAAATCAGTTTATGTTTATAATGGCTTTGGAGACTTCAATGATACTGGTATAACTCCTCATGTTATTAGACAGCCCTCTACGGGGGCGACAGCTGAAGTAATGTACTTACAGCGCCTAAGTGAAAAAACGCTACGAGCGTATGTTAAAAACGTCACAGGGCAATGGACAGTAGGTACCAAGTATGACGATGAGCAAGAGATTGAAATGGTAGCTCGCCCAGGGGAAGTAGATGTATGGGCTAGAAGGAATATATTTGATATCCCAAGAACTATGGGGCATGTTATTAGAACTTCTTTAGGTTATGAGTCTGAAGGTGTTGGAAAGATGATTATTTTTAGAGATCCAACCAATTTACCTATTATTATAGATGAAGATACAGGCTTACAAAAAGAAGAACTTTCTGGATATGAATATTGGTTCTATTGGAATAGAGAAGTAGAAGGAATGTTCAATATGTCAAACGAGCCTACAAGTAGTAGCTCAGTTTGGCGTGAGGTATTCAACATACAAGCTACATCATTAGGTTATCCTTCTGATAAAGTAAATGAAGGTATGGTTTATATCTATCAAAGATTTGGTGATAATTTTGTTTTAGATAAAATGCTTGTAGCCCCAAATCGTGAGAGTGATCAGTATTTTGGTTATAATGTAAAACTTCGTGATGTTGGAAATGATTTTTATAATGCATATGTGTTAGCTAAAGGGGCTGATGAGAGTTATGATAATCCAGGAAAACTATATTTCTTAAAGCAAGGGGAAGATGACAGAGTCTTTTATAACTGGGACTATTCAAAAGATAAAAGATTTAGAGGAGAGTTTGACGAAACTCAATCCTATAAAGTTAGAGATATTGTTTATTTGGGCGATAAACTTTATAGCGCAAAAACAAATATTATTGCTTTGCCATTTGATATAGATAGATGGACAGAAATACAGGATGATGAATATATTGATTATGTAGGATATATACCAAATGATTTGCCTTATAACATAACTGGCCCACTAGGAGTAAAGTTAGATAGAGATACATTATATGATTTTGGAACAGTGTATGATGTATCTATGGATGGCGAAGTCATAGCAGCATATATCAAGTATGCACTAGAACCAAATGTTATTGCTATTTACAGAAATTATGAAGGACGATATCTATGGGCTGAAAACATATACGCACCAACTAAAGATGCAGGATTTGGAGAAAGCATAGCCCTAAATGAAGATGGGAGTGTGTTAGTAGTTGGAGCACCGTTTGATGACTCAGTGGATCACGATCAAGGAAGAGTATATGTTTATAAAATGATAAACGGATCTTTTGAAATTATACAAGAGATTGAATGTCCAAATGATGAAGCATTAGAAATGTTTGGAACAACAGTAGATATATCAAAAGACTTTTTATCAGTTGGTGCTAAAAATGGCGAGGACGAAGTACCTACTACAATTGATAGTGGCGTGACAACATTTGATTTAGGATTTACAAGATTTAGATTTGTAAAGAAAAATGTTGGGGTTGTTCATATGTACCAAAACTATTTGGGCAAATACATTTATGGTGAAACTGTAGGTTATGATTTGCTTAACGAATCAGCTTATGGTTTTGGTGAATATGCAATTTATAATAATAATCATTTATATGTAGGAATGCCAGAAACTTCTAGAAGTGAAAGCTCAGAAGGAATTATTGTAAACTATCATAAAACATCAGATTATTATCACACATTGAGAGAGCCAAAGCCAACTGTAGATGTTGATAAAATGAAGAGAGTGATTCTTTATAATATAAAAGAAAATAAAATTGTAAAATATTTAGATTATGTTGATCCGTTACAAGGTAAAATTCCAGGGATAGCGGATGAGAATTTGAGCTATAAGTTGTATTATGATCCTGCTAGATATAATGAAATATATAATCCATCTCTTCGGGCTATTTATAATAAAGAAAATAGCTGGGGCAAACAGCAAGTTGGACAATTATGGTGGGACCTAAATAATGCAAAATACTATCATCCTTATCAAGAAGATGTTACTTATAGCACAAACTATTGGAGTAAAACTTTTGATACTAACTCTATCGATGTTTATGAGTGGGTTGAATCTGACATACTCCCATCCGCATGGGATCTATTAGCTGATACACTAGAGGGATTAGCATTAGGTATATCAGGACAATCTAGATATGGCGATCAAATATACGTTGAATTACAAGAGTATGATTCAATCGCGCAAATTTTTATAAAGAAATATTACTTTTGGGTAAAAGATAAAAGAGTAATACCTAATGTTGAGGGCAGAACTATGCATTCATATAATGTTGCCCAACTAATACAAGATCCTGCGCAATTTGGCTATCCGTTTGTAGCAATGATATCAGACTCAAGTTTTTCTGTATATAATGCTACACAATATTTAGAAGATCAAAATATAGCTATTAGCTTCCAGTATTGGAATATTGAGGATCAAGATATTAATATTCATAATGAGTATCAGATTCTATCTGAAAATCTTGCTATTAGTATGCCACGCCGAGACATTGAAATGAAATGGGTTGATAGCTTAGTAGGCTATGATAAGTTTGGTAGAACTGTTCCAGACCCAGCACTAGATCCAAAATATCGTTATGGGACACTAAATGAACCAAGACAAGGATGGTTTGTAAATCGTATTGAGGCATTGAAGCAATTTGTTGAGAGACTTAACTATGTTCTCAAGCAACACCTCATAGTAGATAATAAATCGCTAACTAAACTACATGAATATGATAAGCCACCTTTAAAAACATCAAACTTGTATGATATTGAAGTTGATTTGCGAGCAGATTTAGATCAGTATGGAACATCAAGACTTGAGGAAGCAAAAGTAATACTAGATGTTGTAGACGGCAGAATTGATTCTGTTCTTATAACAAATCCAGGCAGAGGTTATTTTGTATCCCCATCATATCATATTAAGAGCAGAGGACAAGATGCTATAATTGAATTTGATTTAAATTCTGTTGGATCACTAATCCGTGCTCATGTTATCAACGGTGGTAAAAATTATCATGATGGTGCTGAGATAGAACTAAGACGATTTACAGCACTAGTTCGAAATGATGAGACTATAGAAGGCAAATGGGCACTGTATGAGCGAGATCGTAACGCAGATTCGTGGCGTAGAATACAAAGTCAAGGTTATGATGTTAGATTGTATTGGGATTATATAGATTGGTATAAAGCAGGATTTAGTGAGGTATCAGCAGTAAAGCATATTGTGCAGTATTCATATGAGTTACCAAGTGTAGAAGATTCAATAGGTGATCTTGTAAAAATTAATCATATTGGATCAGGCGGTTGGTTGTTGTTGCGAAAAATAGACAATCAGCTAAATGTAGATTATACTGTAAATTATGAAACTATTGGGCGTGAAAAAGGAACTATAGAATTTAAGTCCTCATTATATGATCCGTTTGCTGGACTTGTAAATTTTGATATTATAAACTATGATATCAATTTTTATGATGGATTACCAAGTAAAGAAATTCGATATATAGCTCAAGCAATAAAAGAAGATATTTTTATAGATGATTTAGCAGTAGAATACAATAAACTATTTTTTGCCGCTATTCGTTATGTGCTAACAGAAGGAACTAATGTAGATTGGTTATTCAAAACATCATTTATTAGAGCCAAACACAATGTTGGAACATTGAGAGAAGATATTACATTCAATAATGATAACTTGTCTAGTTATCAAGATTATATTAGTGAAGTAAAAGCATTCAAAGCAAAAATTAGGGAATATATTTCTTCATACGAAAAAACTGACTCCACTGTTAGTAGAATTACAGACTTTGACTTGCCTCCATATTATAGTCCAGAGCAAAAGAAGATTGTACCACATGCAATAAAAATATGGGATGATAACTTATTAGGGGCACAGTTTGTTGATACATATCCAAATAAAAATTGGTATGATAATAGTTCATATGTATTAACAGAGGTTCGTATTGTAGATCCGGGCTATGGTTATCAAAGCCCTCCACAAGTAGTGCTAACTGGAGGAGGTGGCAGCGGTGCTAAGATTAGGACTCATTTAGGATCTAACGGAATAGTACGATTAGCAGAGATTATAGATGAAGGCAAAGGCTATTATTCATTACCAAAGATTACTATTAACGGATCGCTTGAAGAAGGCGGGCGTCCTGTAATATTGAGTGTAAAGATTGGCAGAGCACTACCAAGAAGTCTCAAAACAGATATTAAGTTTGATAGAATTACAGGAAAATATTTTATTACAGAATTAGAAGAAACTGATAATATTATATCTTCAGGATCGCAATATGTATTTGATTTAACTTGGCCTATGAATTTGCGTAGGGGTTTTACTAAAGTTTACGTAGATGATAATGCTTTGCTTACAAGCCAATTTACATACAAAAATGTTTTGGATACAAGTAAGAGCTATGACAGGTATCACGGACAAGTTACATTTACAGTGCCTGCCCCAAAATATTCAAAAATAAGAATAGAATATATTAAAGACGCAGAATTACTTTCAGCAGCAGACAGAGTTAATTTATACTACGAGCCAGAGGTTGGACAGTTTGGAAAAGATTTGTCGCAGCTAATGGACGGAGTTGATTATGGAGGAGTTGAAGTAAAAGCATTTGACTTTGGAAATAAAGTTGGGTGGGATACTGAGAATTGGTATGATACATCTTGGGATTCATATGATTTGACATTTACAGATCAGTCTTTCAAAGTTATTCCTAATATACTGCTTTTCCCGCAGCTAGGATATAAACTTTGGATTAATTGGGGACTTGTTGGTAGAGATATAAATTTTGCTAAAGATCCTCTAAATCTTCCTGCTATGGCAAGCCCAAGTTTTATCAATATTTACAACAAAGGTAGCCAGTTTGAAATGGCAGATTTGATCCATGGCGAGGATGTTCAAAAATATGCTTTGGGAACACTAACAGATCCAGATGCGTTGAGCGTGATAGACAATTATCTAATACCTAGATTTGGTGAGCTAACAGCAGATGAGATTGACGAACTTATCAAAGATGGATTGCTAAAAGAGATTGCTTTTGAAGCACAGCAGCCATTAGAAAATGGTGAGATATATAATGTTTATTACAACGGCATACGGATTGATGATGAGCAATATGGAACTGGCAATGAGACAAATCCAAACGCCAAAATAAAAACTATTACAGGTGATGGAACAAATATTAAGATTTTGTTAAGAGATGTTGGTATTGATCCAGAAGTAGATGATATGTTTGTGTTACGCAAGCCTTCATCTGATGGTAGCTTCCTCCCAAGTGAGTTTGATTATGATACTATGCTATCTGGTGGTAGTTTGACATACGCTAATGCTAAAGGTATTACTGCAGAAGAGATTGTAGTAGATGGTGATAATTTTATTACACCAATGACTAGCAAAGGACCAGAGGAGCAAGTGCCAGGACACTTGGTTGATACACTAGACATTACAGTATTTGAACGTCCTACGCCAGGCGTTAGCACAATCACTAGCCGCAACTTTACTACAGACGGCACAAATAAAATTTATCCAATAGGTGTGTCTCCTCTAACAGAACACTCACTCATGGTAAAAGTAGATGGGAAGCTGAAGAAAGTAAAAACAGATTATAAAATAAACTCAGCGGATCAAACAATAGAATTTACAAGAAAGCCTAGAGCAGGAAGAAAAGTAAGTCTTATTACATTAGATTACAGCGGCACTGATATTTTAGATGTAGATACTATTATAGCTGATGGAGTATCAGTAGGTTATTACATTAATGTTAGATGGAGTGAGGACTTATCAAGCCAAGTGTCTGTAAATGCTGAGAATCAAGATTATACACTAGTAAAATCAGATGACTCATCTTACCCAACGCCAGACAATGTAGTTATACAGTTTGCACTTCCTCCACCTAAAGGATCTATTATACGCTACGCAATATTCAAAGGCGATGAAGGAAAATATAGTACAGTAACAGTTGATACATTTACAGCAGATGGATCTTCAATTGAATATCAGCTATCACAAATACCAGAGCAGCAAGAGCCAACAGAATGGTACACAATGGTATTGCTAAATGGAGATTTACTAAATCCAGGTTATGTTGAGACTATTACGCTAACAGATGCTAGGGAATATAAGTTGAAGTTATATCAAGTTCCACTATCCTCAGTTGATGTAAAGCAAATGCGAGTATTCCTAAATGATCACGAGTTGGAAAATATTAAGGAATGGAGATATAGTTCATTAGAAGAAATTGATCCATTGCTACACCCAGATCAACAAGCAGGAAGCCTAATACAATTACAACGTGGAACTGGGCAACCTGGTGACATAATGAAAGTGTATGTAACAGGACAAGAGCATCATGTAAAAGACGCAGTAAGCTCAGGTGGTGATTATAGGTATGGATATTTTGATAAGTTTGGAGAGTTTGTAAAAACGCCAGGCATACTTTATATTAACAAGCCGCATAACGCAGGTGATGAAATTATGGTATATCAATTTAGCAACCATGATAGCCAAGGGATTGATTGGCAATCCTTCGACATTGAGGAGCGGACAGCATTACGACAAGGCTACATAGAAAGCTCAGCAGTGTTTATCGTTCCACACCCCACCTCAGATATTACTTTGGATTTTGAGCTGGAGTACGGGTCCTTATATAGCGTCACACTAAACGATATTCGCATTGATGACATAAACTATGGATCAGACGACCCAGTAACAAACCCATTCGCAAAAATCAAACCAATAGAAGGTGATGGCACTAACATACTGCACCTACCAGATATTGGACCGTTCATCAAAGAGAACGATTTTATGAGGATTGAGAAAATAGGAGCTGAGATGATACACGATGCTAGTTCAAAAGATTGGTATGAGTTTAGATTGATGCAGAATGGATTTATCCCACTTAATAAGCCAGCTATTGAGGTATATTATGTTTGGGTAGCAGTAAATGGTAAACTATTAGCACCAAGTGTAGATTATCGCTTGACAAATGATAAAAAATATATTAAACTAGCAAAGAACTTGCTCATAGGCGATAATGTTCAGACAATACATTTTAGTAATCGTCCGCAGTCAGGAAAACTTGGATGGAGGCAGTTTAAGGATGTTCTTAATAGAACTCATTATATGATTATTGATGGAACAAAAAATATCGAGCTAGCACAAGATTTGCATTGGAATGATAAGACAGTAGAGCTTGTTGATGCTTCTCATTTGCCAGATCCAGGCAAAGGCGCAAAAAATCCAGGCGTAGTGTTTATCAATAAAGAGAGAGTTGAATACTTTGAGCGTGTAAATAATAGGCTACAACAGTTGCGTCGAGGAACATTAGGAACAGGAGTCAATGCTGTTGTTCCTGCTGGAACTGAGATTTATAATGGCTCAGTGACAATGATGTTGCCTTACAAGGATGAAACAAAAACGTTAACACATATAGCAGATGGGATATCTAATGAGTATGAATTAGATTTTGTTCCTAACAGTGTAAATGAGTTTGAAGTATATGTAGCTGGAATACGGTTGCGTAAAACACCTTTAGAGTCATATCAACTCAACAGTGATTTACGAAAACAATATGCTAAAGACGGACAGCTAGTAGCACAAGATTCTCCTGAAGGTGATGTAACATTGCCTCCAGAGTTTGCAGTAGATGGCAATAAGTTAATATTGTTACATACTCCTGAGAAAAATCAACACATTCATATAATAAGAAAGCTAGGTGCTCCTTGGACAGAAAAAGGAAAGGCACTAGGCGAGAGCGAGACCCTAATAGCAAGAATGATCAAGTCTGCACAGGTGGATCTGCCTAGATAAATAAAATAACGGGATATAATATGAAAGACAACAGTGGAATATTAGTTGAAGGATATATCAAAATTTATGATCCAGAAACTGAGCAAGTATTTATAGATAAAAGAAATGCTATTCATTATGAGAATATGAGTATAGCACTTGCTCAAAGTTTAAGTAACGCAGGATCAGGTTTTATATATTCTATGAGTTTTGGTAATGGAGGAACAAGTGTTGACCCAACAGGAATTATTACCTATCTTACTCCAAATTCTACAGGAGTTAATGCGTCTCTTTACAATGAGACTTACTCAAAAGTAGTAGATGATAGAAGCATTAATAATACAGATCCATATAGAAATAAAACAGAAGTAAGGCATGTTAGTGGCACAAATTATACAGATGTGCTTGTAACTTGTTTGTTAGATTATGGCGAGCCTGCAGGGCAAGATGCTTTTGATACAGCATCTGATAATAATAATTTATTTGTATTTGATGAACTAGGCTTACGAAGTTGGAATCCAGATGGGCAAGGACTACTTATTACTCATGTATTATTCCACCCAGTACAAAAAAGTCTAAACAGATTGATTCAAATTGATTATACAGTGAGAGTACAAAGTCTCTCAGGATTGATAGGAGAGTAATATGCCATATCAGATTTTATTTACAGATTATGTAAACAAGTTAGGCATAGTAGTAGAAGACGGAACTATCAATCAAGAAACCTCACTAAAATTACCAGGGCGAAATGCTACTGCTTACGGCACAGTAATTGCTGAAAACTTTTTACATTTATTAGAAAATTTTGCTGCTTCCACAGAGCCATCCGTTCCTGTTCAAGGACAGTTGTGGTATGACTCAGGTGATGACGCAGGAGAGCTAAGAGTTTATAACGGCACTGACTGGGTAACTGTAAATGGCGTAAACAAATCATTAGAGACTCCCACAAATCCTAGAGAAGGTGATTTGTGGATTGATAGAAACAATTTACAACTAATGATGTTTACGGGTGAAGAAAAAGGCGCTGAGTGGGTGTTGATTGGACCGCAATTCCAAGGCGGTGTTGTAACAGGATCAACTCCAAAAGCAGTTGTTGGCATTGACGATAATACTTATAATATTTTACAAATAGACATCAATGCTATGCCAGCAATGATTATATCTACATATGAGTTTACACCTAAAGTAAAAATACCAGGTTTTGTTACATTATATCCTGGTATGAATATGAGCACAAGATATGAGCCAGGGCAAAAGCCACTAAAGTATTTTGGAGTATCTGAAAAAGCTGAAAGTCTTATCGTAAATAACCAATCAGTTCCTGCTGGTAACTTTATGCGTAAAGATGAGATTAGCTCAACTTCGTTTTATTTGAATGTACAACATGATACCGGAATCAATTATGGACTAAATGCTGCTCTTAATGTAGGCGTTGATGGACAAGTAGGTGTTGTAAAAAGTAAAGTAGCAGGTGCTGGAGTTGATATTAGAGTTCGAGGCGATTCCTCTGACTTGTATGCTGTTAGAGCTACATCAGCAGAGTCACCAGTAACATTTACACAAGTAATTAGAGTTGGTATCAACAACAGAAACCCATCTACTACATTAGATGTAGCAGGCGATGTAAGAATATCTATACCAGTAGAAGATGCAACACAAGGAAACTTAGTTATTGATAGCACTAAAGATAGTACCTTAATCAGCAATGGATCTATTGTAACTGCTGGCGGTATTGGTGTTGCGAAAAGTATTACTATTGGTGAAAAACTTAAAGTTGGATTTTTGGGTGCTAGTTATAATGATGGTGAGATTGAAACACGCAGAGTTATACCAGATAAAGACGCCTCACAAATTATTGACAAAGCAAATGATATGTCATACATTGGAACTAAGGATCTAAAGTATGGCGAGATACACGCTCAAAACTTTTATGGAGATTTGACAGGTACTGTAAATGGATCAGTATCAGGTAGAGCAGGTTCAGCAAATCAACTGGCAGCAGCAAGCACATTCTCATTCGCAGGTGATGTAGAGCTTGAAGATGAAGTTATATTTTTAGGTAAAGGCGGATTAGTTCCGTTTGTTACAAGACTTAGTAACGGATTTATATCGTCAAAAGAACCTGTGGAAGAGATACAAAGAGATGATGAGCTTCTAGTCAATAGAATTAGAACTGACATTGGTGTTAAAAAAGTAACAGTCCAAAAATTGCTTAGTGCGGTTCCAATTATGCCTATTGGTAGTATTGTTCCGTATGCAGGTGAAGAATCACCTCCAGGATGGCTGTTATGCGATGGACGAAAAGTGTTAAGATCAGATTATGTAGAGTTATTTGAGACTATTGGATTTTTATATCAAGGTGGAGTAGCAAGCACAGATGGAATGTTTACTTTGCCAGACTTGAGAGGAAGATTTCCTTTAGGGATGCATAACATGGGCGGAATTGCTCCGTATGTTGAGGTTGTAGGAGAGTCTGCTGCTGAGGTGTTGGGAGCGCATGGCGGTGCTGATGAAGTAGATATTTTAGAAGAAAATTTACCAGATCACAAGCATACCTTGTTCCACAATAATATGCAGTATTATGCTTTAGCTCAAAAGCAATATAACATTGCTGATTCTGAAGTAGATGATTATCACTTCTACACACAAACATCAGGATCATTAGATGGTGTTGGTATGAAGAATACGCAAGGTATAAAAACAACAGGATCTTTAGGGCAACCAATTAATAAAATGAATCCGTTTTTGACATTGAATTATATTATATACGCAGGATGAATAAATGAGTTATAGAATTAATAGAACTGATGGCGAGTTACTAATTGACTTGACGGACGGCGTCATAGATAAGTCTGTAACGGATCTTACACTAATTGGTAAAAACTATAAAGGGTTTGGTGAATGGCTCAATGAAAACTTCATCAAACTACTAGAAAATTTTGCCTCTACATCACAGCCTCCCAATCCTCTGACTGGACAGTTGTGGTATGACAAGCAGGATCAAAGGCTAAAGATTTTTAATGGAACTTATTTTCGTTCAGCAACAGGCACTATAGTCAATAGCAGCCAGCCTACAAATTTAGTAGCTGGTGATATATGGATTGATAACGCAAATAATAGATTATACTTATACGATGGTGTAGATTTAACACTAGTAGGTCCTACTTATGATGTAGGACAAGGGCGTACAGGTTTTGAAGCTGATACACAATTAGATATCAATAATACAGCACATACCATTATGAAAATGTTTATAGGTGGTAAATTAGCTGGAATATTAGCAACAGAGGAATTTTGGATACCATATGATCACATTATTCCTACTTTAGATCCAGACCCAGAGGATACTTTCAAACCACCACGACAAAGACTCAAAAAAGGTTTCAATGTTGTAGATAAAGAAGCAGAATCTGGTGTAGATGGATTTTGGTGGCGGGGGACTTCGGATCAAACCAAGGCGTTACTTGATGATTACGGTAATAGAAAAGAGTCTAAGCACTTTTTGCCAACAGATGGAGATGCTATTACAACAGGTTATATATCAATTAAGAACTCACAGGGTTTGATTATTGGTGTAGGTGATAGGCCTCATATTCAAACAAAAATATTTGGTAATACTACTTACATGGATAATTTAGAGGTTGATGCGAACTTTAGCTTGAGAGTAAAAAATGCTCAATTTAAAAATAGTAACATTGAAGCATTTAGAGTTGATGCTTCAGAATATAAAGTGACGATGTTTGCTGATTTGCCTATTACATATCAGCCCTTAACTAATTTGTATGATTTTAGTTTATTGAGTGCTCGCCCTAAATTAGAGTTTTGGGGAGATGCCTTTTTAGCAGGTAATCAACACTTTGCTGGAAATGTCAGCATACAGGGCGATTTAGATGTTGCAGGTACTACAGTTTATGTTAATACTGAGAATTTGTTTATACAAGATAAGAATATTGAGTTAGCTATTGATTCTGATGGCAATATAGTAAATGATGCTTTTGTAGATGAAGGTGGGTTTATTCTAAAAAGTCTCGATGGCGATAAACAATTTTTATGGGATGTTACTTACAAAGCATGGGAAGCTAATCAGCATATAAATCTTATAGCTGGGCCTAGTATTACCGATCCGTCTTTTATGATAGATGGTGTACCAATTTTATCAGCTACTGCTTTAGCAGCATCTGTAACAATAGCACCAGGTATGACAAAGCTAGGAACATTGACTGACTTGACAGTTGATAATGTTTTTATAAACGAAAACAAAATAGAAACTGTAGGGGTTGGTGTATATGGACTTAAGATAGACCCAAAAGGTGATATTAGTGTAACATCACAGAAAATAGTTGATCTTGGGGATCCAGTCAATGACAAAGATGCTGCTCATAAACAGTATGTAGAAGAAACTATAGCAAGCCAAGGCGTTGTATTAGCATTTGACATCAATGGTTTGATGGTAGGTAACGATCCTCGAACAGCACCATATAATGCTGGTACGATTGAGAATGTAAGAATAATAGCAGAGCAGATGAGATCAGCTACATTAGTATTACCAGGAACAGTGCTAAAGGTGTTGGCAACATCTATCAAAGAGATTTCAGCTACAATTCCTGTAACAATTGGGTATGGCGATGATACTACAATACAGTTATCTAAAGTAACAGTTAGAAATTTTGATAATACTGGGACAGTAAATGTTATTGAGGATATTGCAGCTAATAGTACAAGTGATGGCGTTAGTGCGGACATCAGTTTTGAAGTTGATCGGTTTGTTTATAAATTTGAAAGCGATGGTTTTAACTGGATCAATCCTGAAGTAGAACAGTTAGTTATCTGATTTGGGGTAAATACAATATAATAGTTAGGGGTAACACAGAATGGCGTATATTATTAATACATATAATACTGCTCAACTTACAGTAGTTGAAGATGGAACGATTGACCAAACTACTGATTTGAAGCTAGTAGGTAAAAATTATGCAGGTTACGGTGAGATACAAAATGAGAACTTTGTATTCTTGCTTGAAAACTTTGCTGGAAATAATGAGCCACCTAAAGCCTTACAAGGACAGCTTTGGTTTGATGCAGCTAATCTAAAGTTGAAATTTTGGGATGGCAGTAAGTGGCGTTTAGCAGGAGGTTCTGAAGTATCTGAAGTTCCCCCAGCTGGTTTGTCAGAAGGTGATTTTTGGTGGGATGATAAAAATGATCAACTTTACTGCTGGAATGGTGATGAATACATTTTAGTAGGACCACAAGGAGTTGGTGACAGTATTACAAGATTCCAAAGCCGTTCCATCAGAGATACGGCAGGAGTTTCTCGCCCAGTTATTTGCTCTGTAGTAGATGATGAAGTAATTCATATTATTAGCGGAGTTGATTTTACTATTGGGCCTGAAGACGCACCAAAATATCCAGGCTTTGATGTAATTCACTCAGGGCTTACATTAAAAAATACAGTCCACTCAGCAGCAGGACAAACATCTACGCATCATAGATGGTGGGGTACTGCTACGAACGCAGATAGATTAGGTGGTTATACACCAGATCAGTTTGTGCAAAAGACAGGGGCTACTTTTCCAAATATGGTAGGCTTTGGCGATGAAGGTGTTGCTATTGGCGATAGTAATGATTTACGATTGAAAATTATTAATGGCGATCAAGCACTTATTGCTAATGAGCAAGGTACAAATATGTACTTCCAAGTTAGAGATGTAAGTGGTAATTTAAGAATGCCATTTAGATTAATTGATAACGCAATTCTTCCAGGATACGATGTAATGTTTAGTCCAGGATCATTGAGCGCTTCGTTTGCTTCCGCAGTAGGAAGATCAGTAGATGTTGGAAGTATATCATATCCATTCCAAAATATGTTTGCTACATCTTTTAAAGGAAATGCCGACACTGCATCTAAATTAGCGGTTGGCGCAACATATCATGAAGCATCAGCTACAGCACAAGCCAATTCAATCGCAGCAAGAAATGCGACAGGAGATTTGGTAGCAAATATTTTCCATGGTGTAGCAACCTCAGCTAGGTTTGCTGATTTAGCTGAAAAATATGAAGCTGATCAAGATTATTCACCAGGTACTGTATTAGTATATGGTGGATCAAAAGAAGTAACAATGAGTACTCGAAAAAATGACAACAATGTTATTGGAGTTGTATCAACTAACCCGGCACATTTAATGAATGATGATATTGACGGTGTTGCTGTAGCATTACGCGGAAGAGTCCCTTGTAAAGTTATTGGACCAGTGAAAAAAGGTGATTTTATCATTACATCTGATCGTCCAGGCGTTGGTAAAGCATTTAGCTTCCAAGATACTGGATCAGTCAAACCAGATTTTTATGCCATTATTGGTAGAAGTTTAGAGGATAACAATTCAGAAGATATACGGTTAGTAGAAATAGTAGTATAAATAAAGTAAAGGATTAAAAATGCCAATTAACTATAAAGCTAGTGGTGCTACCATCTATGCCGAAGACTATAACAGGCTTCAAACTAAAGTTGCTGCTATACTTGGACAAGGTGGAGGTATTCACGGAGCAGATTATGGTTACGGACAAACTATAAAAAGTTCGCAAGTGTCAGCAGTTAATGATTTAGTAACTGTAGAGCAAATGAACAATTTGCGACAAGATATAATGACTTGTTGGTTCCATCAGTCATCCGACGCATTCCCATTGTTATCAGTAGCTACAACAGATACCATTACTGCTGGAGCAGGAACTACATCAGCTATAATAGCAGAAGCAGTCAATAAAACTTATAATGATTATACTTGGGTAGTAAATAAAATTGATATTGATCGATTATCAGCTACTCCTGGTGCTATGAATTTAGTGAATGATAAAGCATCAATGTCATTTAGTAATTGGAACTCATACAGAGTGCATGAAGTAGTTGTAACTTTTGTAGACTCTAATCATAAAAGATATTTTTTCAATAGTGGCGGAGAAATTAGACTTCAGTCACAACATATTGGATCTTTTTCATCAACGACTAAATCATATGTATGGCAGGAACTATTGTCATCGGCTGGAGTAACTAAGTTCGGTTATGATAATTATATTTCAGCAACATCAGCACCAAGTGTATTATTGCTAAAAAACCCAAATGCCTCGGCTGTATATGCTGAAAATTATTATAAGATATATTCTAGTTCGCCTTCAGCAAGCACACTATTATTTAAAATTGTGTTCAATGATGTTGATACTGGTGATAGGCCGGTTAATTCTCCTCCAGGACCATATGGCGCTTTAGTAGATGAGAATGTTACTGGAACAACTAAGAGCACACTATCAATATATTATCCGTCCATGACTTATGTCGATCCAAGAGCAACAGCAAATAGTTATACTGGTGTAACACTTACAGTACCAAATACAACATCTAGACAAGGAACATCCATCTAAGAGATTATTATGCCAATATCAAGTAGAAATACAAGCCAGACTTTGTCAGCAACACATTACAATGAATTGAGGAATAAGATTGTAACAATTTTAGGAACTGGTTCAGGTAGCTATGGTTATGGACAAGGGACTACTAGCTCTACAGTTGCTGCAGGAGCAGGCGGTGGGCATGTATCAGCATCGCAAATGTCGCAACTAAGATCAGACATTTATAAATGTTGGTTACATCAAACAGGATCAACTTTTAGCTTACAAGTACCAACAGGAGGTACTGATGTATATAGAGCAGGAGGCTCAGGAGATTCGGATTACCAAAAGACACATAATGCTTATATAGCAGCAATTAATTCTTGTGAGACTAATAGGTTAAATGCCAACCCAACGCAAATGACGCTAGTTACCGGTTTAGCAGGTAAATCAATTGGAGCTAATTGGAACACTTCTAGGGTTATAACACATACAGTAACTTTTTCAAACTCAAATCATAGGCGATGGTTTTTCAATGCAGGTGGATATATAAGATTTTCCATAGGAATGTCATATTCAGGATCTCAAACAAAGACACTTGATTGGGTGAATATATGTTCAAGATTTAATGGTTATACTTATGCCTATTCCCAATGGAATAATGGCTCAGGCACAGGAACACTTTCTACTTATACTGGCGGTAGTGCTAGCTCAGTATATAATGATAATTATGCAAATATGGCAGTGTCATTCCCAAATGCAAATAGCATAACCTTTACACAAAATTATGTTGATGCTGATGTTGGAAGAAAATCTGGAAATCCATATTGGGTTGCAGCATATGATGAGCAAGTGTTAGGTACTATAAACTCATCAGTGTCTGTTTATTATCCAACAGGGTCCTCATCAGTTTCATTAGCTCGCCCTTCAGTAGGATAACCACTTTTTATACTACCGTTTGTTGAATAAACTATATACATAAAAGGAGTTATGTATGGACGAACGGCTAGAAAAAGCATTAGAGTTTTCCAATTTTATGGTTACTCTAAACAACCAAAAAAGAATTTTCCAAGAAACATACTATCAAGATATACTCCATTATCATAAAGGCGCTCAGTTTTCTGTAAATCAACAGTTAATTTGTTTTGTCAAGATTATGCTAATGGAGGAGCAAGAGTCTGTAGTTTTAATTGACGATAATGATCGGCCCGTTGAGATTGAAGATTTGCAAGCGTTCTATGATACAATTTTAAGTGTATATGTTGAAGCTAGTAATTCATATATGAGCAAATATAATCATCTAATCAAAAATAGATCAATAGAAAAAATGGTAGAACTATGAAAAGTCGTGGGGCTCTTGTTGTAGCAAGAAATAACCCAAATATTGATTATTTAAAACAAGCAGCATTTCTAGCTCAAAGATTAGATCATTATTTAAATATTCCTACATCAGTTATTACTGATAGCCCAGAATGGGTAGTGGTAAATGGTTATGCAGATATATTTGATAGAATTATACCAATCGTATGGGAAGATAAAGAATCATTACCAGGTAAAAATGTTATGGCTAGAACAAGCCCTCATTATACTTGGGAAAATGTTAGGCGATATTATGATGGTGTTTTGTCACATAAAGCATTGCCATTTAAAAATGAAGCTAGAACTTCGGCATATGACGCTACACCATATGATGAAACAATTCTAATAGACAGTGATATGTTTATTATGAATGATGATTATAAACATTGCTTTGAACAAGATCATAACTTTCTCATCTATGATAAAAGTTATGACTTAGCAGGGTTTAGAAACCCAATGGAATTTAAATATATTAGTCAGCCTAGTATTAAGTTTTATTGGGCAACAGTTGTGTTTTTTAGAAAGTCTAAAGAAAATGAGATCTTCTTTGAGTTGTTAAAGCACATACAAGATAACTGGTATCATTATAGAGCTATTTTCCAAATACCAACAGCTTTATATCGTAATGATTTTGCATTTAGTATAGCAATTCATATTATGAACGGGTATGAAGAAGGAACATTTTCAATGCCAATGCCAGGCAAGTTATTTTTTACAGCAGATAAAGATATTCTATGGGATGCTGACAGGGATCGTATAAATTTTTTATTGGAAAAAGAAGATTATCCAGGAGAATATACAATATGCCAATGGCGTAATGAAAATATTCATGTTATGAATAAATTTAGTTTAGAACGATATATTGATAAGGTGTTGCATGTCTAAAGGTTTTGTAATATATGCCAGTGGAAAAGAATATGTAAAGCAGGCTTATATTTGTGCTATTAGTATAAAAGAAAAAGGAAACTCATATCCAGTAACAATTGTTACTTGTGATAAGATAGATGACGAGCAGAAAAAGGTATTTGATAGCGTAGTACCAATACCTTGGCACGAGCATGACAATACTCGATATCAAGTTTTGAATCGATGGAAGACTTACCACGCCTCACCTTATGATGAGACAATTGTATTAGATGCTGATACTGTAGTAACACAAAATATTGATGATTGGTGGAAGTTTTTTAGTAAGTATGAGTTATTTTTTCCATCTAGAGTTTATACATATCGAGGCGAGTTAGTTACAGGACATTATTATCGTAAAGCATTTGTAGAAAATAATTTGCCAAGTATATATACAGGAATACATTATTTTAGAAAAGATGATTTGGCGCATGAATTTTTTAAATGGTTAGAACTTATATCTAATAACTGGGAATTGTTTTATGGGCAATACTGTAAAGATTATTATCCACCAGCACCAAGTATGGATGTATCTACAGCAATTGCAATTAAAATTTTAGAGTTAGATCAAACAGTAACTAATAATAAAACTAATCTTATAAATTTTGTTCATATGAAAGAACGAATACAAGGTTGGGCAAATATTCGATCTACTTGGTTGAAGCACGTTGGGGTTTATTTAACAGAAGATTTAGATTTAGTGATTGGTAATCATTTTCAAAGAGGCGTTTTTCATTATGTTGATTCTGATTTTTTATCTAAAGAAATAGTTGATATATATGAAAGGAAATATTTTCCTAACAAAGTTTATGAAGAAATAGTACAAGGTATTGTATCATGAGTTATGTTTGTTTTAATGTTCGAGAAGGAAATATATTAGCAATAACAAATAATAAACCAGATGATTTAGATTTTGACTGTGAATGGAAATCTATAATAGTTGATGTTGCTGAGGTTGAAGATATTCTATTAGGAAATGAAGACTACGCAAATTTTATAGTAATATATGATCGAACGTATCTTGGTTATAAATTAAAGCGTAAAGAAATTATACCAGTTGATGAATTAAATATACAAGAAATTGTTTATAAAATTCCACAAGTTCATAAGGACTTAGATGCTGATATTAAGATAATACAAGATATTGATACAACTTGTTGGAAAGTTTATGTTGGTAAAGATGCCGCTGGAAAACTTAGAGCAGAGTTTGCTAGTTTAAAGTTAGTTTTACATTTTTCAGTAACTCAATATAACAATCCTAATATATTATATCGTATATTAAAAGTAGATTTAGAGAAATTAGTAAATGAGCATCATTGTGTCCTTCATTTTGAAGAAGACTGGGAATATGATCCATATTTTCCAGTGAGTATTTTTACAGTAAGACGATTTGACAATTACACATATCAAAGAGTAGTGGATTATGGAGAAAGTATTTAAGGTATTGGATTACGATATAATTTATTTAAGTTATGATGAACCAAATGCTGAACAGAATTATGCTGATTTATGTAAGAAAATACCATGGGCAAAAAGAGTTCATGGCGTAGAAGGCTCGGATGCGGCACACAAAGCCTGCGCAAATTTATCTGAGACTGATAGATTTGTTACTATAGACGGCGATAATAGAATTAGAGAAGATTTTCTTACGCAAGAGATTAATTTTGGCGATCATTATGAGCTAGAAGATAAAGTTATTAGTTGGTGTGGGTATAATGTTATCAACGGACTTATGTATGGTAACGGCGGAGTAAAATGTTGGCCCAAAGATTTTGTGCTAAATATGCGAACACACGAAAACGCAGATCCAAATAATCCACACGCTCAAGTAGATTTTTGCTGGGATGTAGAATACATTCAAATGAATTCTTGTTTCTCTGATATTTACAATAACGCAACACCACAGCAAGCATGGCGAGCAGGATTTAGAGAAGGCGTAAAGATGGCACTAGATCAAGGAGTAAAGCCATCTTTGGAAGACTTCAAAAATAACCACTGGAAAAACCTCCACAGGCTGTTTATTTGGCTTATGGTGGGTAACGATGTTGAGAATGGAATGTGGGCGATCTTGGGCGCTAGACAGGGCCTATACAAGACGATGTGCACCGACTGGGATTATGTTCAAGTAAGAGACTTTACTTACCTAAATAAATTATGGAATGAAGAAGTTAGTAAGCTAACCGAAACAGATGCTGAAGGAGAGATTATTTGGTTTGGCAGATTATTAGAAGAAGAATTAGATTTACCAATTGATAGAAAACCTTTAACAGAAAAGCAAAGTATATTTTTCAAAACAGTATATCAAAACCCATCTAGGATTTCAAGAGCAGTAATTGATCCGGAGATAGGATGAGAGAAAATCAGCGAGGAGATCAAGTCTCGCTAGTTGAAGGACGATATGTTTCAAAATATTTTAAAGATAGTAAAGAGACACTAACGGATCTCAATGCCGTTAGTCCGTCATTCTGCCTAGCAAAATGGTTCAATGTATCAATTCATATCCCAACAGGGCAGACTCACAGTTGTTATCATCCTCAGTCTCACGCTATACCATTAGACGAGTTAGCGGCTAATCCAGATGCTATACACAACACTAGCCATAAAATACAGCAGCGGCATAAGATGTTGGAAGGAGAGCGTCCAAAAGAGTGTAGTTACTGCTGGGATATTGAAGATCAAGGCAATATAAGCGACAGAGCTTACCGCAGCAATGATGTTCAAGAGGAAGGACTAATACAAAAAGCATTAGACAACATTCAGCACCCAACTCCACGCTATATGGAGGTAAATTTTAATCAGGCTTGTAACTTTAAGTGTGCATATTGCTCACCGCATTTATCTACTGAATGGCTAAAGGAGGTACAAGAGTATGGCGGTTACAAATTATCATCAGGAACGCATAATGATAAAGGTTGGGTAGATAGATTAGGGATTGACAATAGCCCAGACAATCCATACGTTCAATCGTTTTGGGAATGGTGGCCCACTGTATATAAGGATCTAAAAACATTTAGAATGACAGGCGGTGAGCCACTAATGGATAAGAATACTTTCAGAGTATTTGATTATGTAAAACAAAATCCAAATCCAGAACTTAATTTGTGTATTACAAGTAATTGTTGCCCACCAGGCAATCAATGGAATAAGTTTATGGTTGCTATAAAAGAGATAGCAAATGAAGAAACGCTCAATCACTTTCAACTATATTGTAGCTTAGATACTTGGGGAGAGCAAGCAGAATATATCCGTAACGGTTTAGATTATGAGATATTAAGAAAAAATATTGTACAATTTTTAACAGAGTGCAAAAATCATAGCTTAGGATTTATAATTACATCAAATTTGCTCAGTCTTCCTAATTGGTGTAAGTTTATAGAGACTATTCATGAGCTACGATGTAAAGTAAATAAAGAGAGACAACTAATATGGTTTGATACTCCAATGCTACATCATCCTAATTGGCTAAGTATGAGATTAGCAACTCCAGAGATGTTGAATAATTTACAACTTAGTATAGATTTTATGGAAAATAATAAAGAGACTTCCAATAATAGATTTAAAGGTTTTAAGGATTTTGAGATTGATAGAGTAAGACGATTATATGATTGGGCTAAACATCCTTTTAGTGCTGAAGAAGATGAGAAACATAAGATAGACTTTTATTTATTTTTTACTGAACATGATAAAAGGCGCAATACAAATTTTACAAAAACATTTCCAACTATGATAAAATTTATGAACCAGTGTAAGGAGTATTATGAGCAAAGGAGATGATCACGTTCGAGAAGCAAGAGATGTTGCAAAGAGACTGAATGCAGTAGGTCCAGGGTTTTGTGCTATGAAGTGGCTACATCAAACTTTATATTTACATACAGGTGATAATCATAGTTGTTATCATCCACGTCCCCATCATATTCCTTTACATACTCTAAAAGATAACCCGTCTGCTTTGCATAATACTGACTGGAAAAAAGAACAACGAAAAACAATGTTAGAGGGTGGACGCCCTGCTGAGTGTTATTATTGTTGGAATATTGAAGATTTAGAAGGAGATCATTTATCAGATAGAATGTTCCATAGCTCTAGCTCGTTTGCTGAGCCAATGATTGAAAAATTAGCAGAGCTTCCTTGGGATGCTAATATAAATCCAAGATATTTAGAAGTATCGTTTGGCAATGGTTGTAATTATAGATGTGGTTACTGCTGTCCACAAGCAAGCACAATGTGGATGGAAGAAATTGAGACATACGGCAATTATGATTTGACATATAATCAATATGGAACAGAGTTTTTGCGAAGCGGAAACTACTATGGACCAAATGAAGATAATCCATATATTGAGGCGTTTTGGAAATGGTGGCCCAGTTTGAAAAATGATTTATGGACACTTCGTATTACTGGCGGGGAGCCACTAATGAATCCTGGAGCTATGAAGTTTTTTGATTTATTAGAAAATGAACCATCGCCTAACTTAGAGATTAGCTTAAATAGTAATTTAGGTGTTACTACAAAAAAGATTGATAGGTTGTTTGATCGGATACGAAGTTTATTAGATCAAAATAAAATTAAGAAATTTAGACTCTTTACAAGTATTGATACATGGGGACCACAAGCTGAGTATATGCGTACTGGAATGAAGTTAGATCATTGGGAGCGCAATCTTAGAAAAGCAATGGAGATGGAATTTGAAGTAAGTCTTATGTGTACATTTAATGTTTTATGTGTTACAAACTATAAATCGTTTTTATATAAAATGAAAGAATGGAGAGCTGATTATGGCAAAGAGGCTATTTCATTTGATGTTCCATATCTTAAAGAACCACCTCATTGGATGATTAATATTTTGCCCGAAAGTTTTATGGAATATATGCATGATACTTTAGAGTTTATTAATAGTGACTCTGATTTTTTACCAGCAGAGTATGAGAGATTTAAACGAGTCACAAATTATATGAAAACTAATCCAGTTGAGCATAGTAAAATTTTACAAGGACAAAGAGATTTTTATTCATTTTTTACAGAAAATGATAAACGATTAGGAACTGATTTGTTAGCTACATTTCCTGAGTATAAAGATTTTTATTATCATTGTAAAGATGTTTATGAGAACTACGAAAAATGAGTTATGTATATTATAATAATGACGGCTCAATAATAGCAGCATCAAATGATTTGTTAACAGATTTTGCAAATGCCAACATTTTAGAAATTGAGTTTGAAAAAATAGAAAAATTGTTAGTTGGAGAGCATTTACCATCAGAGTATAATGTTTATAAAAATAAACTAGTCTATAAAAAAGAGAAAGTAGAATCAACATGGAAGTTAAAGGCTATTACATTTTTTTATAAATATTTGAGAAGAGTTGAATCATATTATAATACCTATCATGACATACTTAAATATAAAGTAGCATTAATGACAACGACACCATATAGTCCCCCATCTAAATCTCTTTATCATCGTCCCCCATCTAAACCTATTCATCCAACAAGATGTGTTAATCCATATCTAAATTTAACAATACATCCAAGTGGTAAAGTTAAAGTATGTTGTATGAGTCATAAGTGGCTCACTACTGATTCTGGAGAGACTACTTTAAATAATGCTAGTTTGTTAGATTTTTGGAATTCAAAAGACAGAAAACGATTTATAAAACAATTAGAGAGTAAAATACAAGTTCCTGAATGTAAGGCTTGTTGGACTGAAGAAGCAGCAGGAAAAGATAGTAAAAGATTGCGAGATAATGCAGCATACAAACACATACCACACGATGAACAGTCTTTTCCAATAGTATTAGATTTAGGTATGGGAAACTTATGTAATTTAAAATGTCGTATTTGTTCAGCAGTTCATAGTACACCTATGTTAGCTGAAGAAGCTGAAATGTTGCAGCCAAACGATGTTGTTGGTTATATGAATCAAGATAAGTTCCGTATTACTCGTGAAAGTTTTGATCCTAATAATTCGTATGTTTGGGAAGATATAAAACCATTTCTAAAAAATGCTATGAGGTTTGATTTCTCAGGCGGAGAGCCTTTTTATATTGATTCGCATTGGCGTATAATAGATCATTGTGTAGAGAATGATTATGCGAAAGAACAAATAGTTCATTACAATACAAATGGATCAATATTTCCACAAAAGCATATTCACAAGTTAGATAAATTCAAATTAGTTGATATACAAATAAGTTCAGATGGTATAGGTAAACAATTTGAATATTTGAGAAGTGGTGTATCATTTGAATTGTCAGAACAAAATATAGATAAGTTTTTAGAAAGAAAAAAAGAAAGTAAAACTAATTGGTTATTAGGTGCTTGTCTAAGTGTAAGTGCTTTCAATGTTTTTGATTTTTTTGAAACTTATGAGCATTATACAGCAAAAGGTTTAGGGGTATATGTTAATTTTGTTCATGATAATGGTGGAATACGAGTGCTACCAACAGAAGTTAAAAATCATTTGATAGATAAACTTCAAAGGACTGAAAGTAAGTATAACAAAGCAGATTGGCGTAAAGTAAAAAACTCAATATCAAGTATATTGAATAATACTGAGTTCGTAGAAGAAGATTGGCTTTGGTTTTGTAATAGATTTCAAAGTTTAGATAAAGTGAGAGAGGAAAGTTTTGAACAAACTTTTCCAGAATACTATAAGTTATTAAAGGAATATATAAATGTTTAATGGTAGCAAATATCAAGTCCATTGGGAACCATCAGATAGATGTAATAGTCGGTGTCCAATGTGCCCAAGGTATGATGACAGAGGTTATGAGACAAAGCATTTAGCAAATACTGAATGGACCTTAGCTCAGTTTAAGAAAGCATGGCCCTTAGATTTTTTATCTGTGAATCTTAAGAAAATATTATCGTGTGGTAATTTTGGAGATCCTTGTGCCTGTCGAGAGTTTGTGGATATTTATGAGTATGTTAGGGAAATAAATCCAACAGTTGGTTTAGCTTGTAACACAAATGCTAGTCTTAGGCAAACAGATTGGTGGGCTAGGTTAGGTGCTGTTATGACAAAAGAGCAAAATGCAGGAAACTACTGTACGTTTAGTATAGATGGTTTGAAGGATACTAATCATATATATAGGCGTAATACAGATTTTGATAGGATTATAGAAAATGCTAAAGCATTTATTGATGCAGGCGGAGTAGCTCATTGGGATTTTATAGTATTTAGGCATAATGAGCATCAAGTAGAAGAAGCTAGAGATTTAGCTCGATCAATGGGATTTGAAAACTTCAATGTAAAGAAAACAACCCGTTGGCAACGATATGATGATGGTATTGGCAGTTATAAAGTATATCACAATGGCGAATACAAATATGATTTGCAACAACCATCTGATAAAGCATTTAGACATCACTTTGAAGATGCTACTATGTTCCAAGGGGAAGAGAGACAATCTTTTAGACCCAGTGATTTTCAAAATATGGTTGGGAGACATAATTCTGAAAGAAGATGGGTAGGTGATAGTTGGCAAGACATTGATTTACATAAGTTAAATATTGCGTGTCGTAGCTCAGCTGGGGCTCGTATAAATTATTATAATGAGATTTATATTTCAGCAGATGGAACTGTTCATCCTTGCTGTTATTTAGGAAGTGAGATAGTAAAAAGTCATAATGAAGTAGCAGATCAAAATTATTTAGATATGTTACAACTTGATGGCGGTTATGAGATGTTTAATATGCATAAGTATAACTTATGGGATATCTTAGATAGAAAAACATTTAGGGAATATTTACCTAGCTCGTGGGATTTAGAAAAAGGAAATGTTTCAATGCGTCCTCAAAAATGTGGAGCGTGTTGTGGTGTTGAATGGAATTGTTTAGATTACGGTGAGCTTGGCGATAAAAATGAAGGTTACTTTGTAAAAGAAGATACAAAAATTGAAGCACAGGAATCAGAAAATGAAATCTAGCAATTATTGCGTACTGCCATTTAAAAGTTTTAGCACAAATCCATCAGGTGAGATCAGAGTATGTTGTAATAATGGACACATGCCAGCCCCGTATCAAAAAATATCTGAAACTGAAGATGTATTGAATAGTAGGTTTATCCAAGATATTAGGCAACAGTTTATTAATAATGAAAAACCAAGCATATGTGATAGATGCTGGAAACAAGAAGAAGCACAAGTTCGTAGTTTTCGTCATTATGCAAATAATGATTTACTTTTTGGTATAAAAGATGATGACGAGTCATCTAAGGCTAACGTTAAAGTTTCTTTTGAAGATATAGAGTATTGCGATATTAGCATAGGAAATCATTGTAACCTTGCTTGTAGAATGTGCAACCCTTTTAGTAGTAGTCTAGTTGGTAAAGAATTTGCTTCTATGGAAGGACTTCCAGAACCAAATTTAATAGGCCCAACACCAGATGAGAAGAAAAAAATATATGAGATTTTAGAAAAAGCAGTAAATTTAAATACTGTTTATTTGTTAGGCGGTGAGCCGTTGATTACAGATTTACATGAAGAAATATTAGATTTATTAATTGATTCAGGTAAAGCTCAGAATGTTGTTCTTAGGCTTAGCACTAATTTGCAAACAAATAAACTAGATAAGTTTATTGAGAAATGGGTTAAGTTTAGGCAATTAGCGATTCAAGTTAGTATAGATGGTTATGACAATATGTATGAGTATATTAGATGGCCCGGCAAATGGAGTAAAATAGATGAGAATTTTAGACATTTGATAGATGCTACAAAATTATCAAAAAGAAAATTGCTCCCAAGTATCGCAACTACTATTCAAAATATAAACTGCCATAGTATTTTAGATTTGGTAGAAAATTATTGTATGACAAATAGATATCCAGTATCGTTTTATTTTATACCAGTAACTTCAGGCGAGGATTTATATATGACTCCAAAGAAGACTTTGATGGAGGTTTTTAAGAGACAAGAAAGGTTACAGCACAAACTGGGAGGATATATACCTTTAAGTGATTTAGAAAAATATTTAACAAGTGCTATGAGTCGAAAACCTACTAAAGATGAAGTAACGAAATTTTTTGACAAGTATAAAAAGTTTGATATTAGACGAAAACAAAATTTATTTGAGGCTGCTCCTTTTATGGAAAATTTAGCTAAGGAGTTTAAGATTACGACATGGTGATAAAATCATTAGAAGTTGTAAATAAGAATCCTGCAATATTGCATGTAGAAATTCATCCATTTACTAGTAAAGAGATTTTAGGTAGGTTGATGAATAGAAACAATTATGAAACTCAAACCCAAAGGGGTGGATATGGAGAGTTGTCTATATCTTCTTCTAGAATGCCTATGAAGCAAGATTCTGAGTTACACAAAAAAATTAATAAACCAGAGTTTAAAAAAGAGTTTGGTTTTGAGGTATCGTGGCAATTCTTACAATTAGAAACTATCCGATACCCAATGACAACGCCTTATAAAAATCGTTATAAACGATATTATGAGCAATTGTTGGAACATGAGTTTAGAGTAGAACCTACAATAGATTTGTCAGGTTACTATTTAGATTCTCATATAGATAATAGATATATAATGTGGTCTGGTAGTATAAATTTAATAGAAAATCAAAACTCAACAGTTCTTTTTGATAAGGATCAACAACTTGGTAATGGACATCTTAACTCAACACCAATATATGAAGGAAGTAGAAAACGTTGGGAAGGAACTTGTTGGTTAAACACCGAAATTACTTGGCATGGTGTTACGCCAGTCCCAGAGGGCGCTGATAGACATACACTACTTCTTAATCAGTTTTTAATATCACCGCCCGTCTGTTAAAATGGCTAAATCCAGGTACTTCCGTCTTTATTAAATGTTTTGCCATTATCTTTAGGTTCTATTTTTTCTATAACATTGAGTATTGCTTCAGCATCTTTAACCTCATCACCTTTTGGAAACCAAATAGGATTGATAGCAAAAAATATTCCAGGATGTGCAGAGGCAAACCCTCTCATAATAAACAAATGCATAGATTTCATAGATCCGTACCCGGCATAACCCCAATGATTTGGATCCTTCCCGTCAATCAAACCTGTTAGCATCCAACCAACTTTTGTTGATTTATTTATAGAGTTTGTTAGCTTGTGAACTAACCGATATGACATCATACTATCTCTTTTCAATATATCTGCCCAGCTATCTTCTGAAAACATACAGTTAGGCCTAAACCATTCATTGTTAGGACCGCCTCCTCCATTTTGATTAAAGAAAATTAGATCATAAGTTTTCTGTGATAAGTTTTCAGATATTGTATCAACTACTGGTCCAGTATATTGCTGCCAATCTACTTTGTGAGGATTGACATTTGGAGTGCCTGAGAAATTGTCAGAGCTTGTAATCAAATCAATGTGATAATTTTTTGTTAGTAAGTAACGGGTAAAGTCTGCTCCCCATTTACTACCACAACCAATTAATAGAGCATTTTTCATTAGGTGCCTTTCTTCTAAATAAATACTACTATTATTTATTAAACCTTTTTATGTATGATATATTTTATATAGGCCCAAAGAACGATTCTTACCAAAAGCTAAAAAATAAAATTCTAACATTACGACAAGCTGATACTTTTGAGAGTGCTAATAAAAAATGCATTACTAAATTCTTTTGGTGTGTTTGGGATGATATTATAATAGAGGATGATTTTACATTTGATTATGCACCAGATGAGTGGAGTCAAGATGTACCTCATGTTTTTAAGAATGGTGCGTTATATGATGGTGTATGGTTAGTTCCAAAGAAAAATACTATAAGAACTAAAGAGATTGAGTATAGATTTTTAGTAAGTAAAAAAGAAATCCCAATTGTTGCAAGCACTCCTCGACCTTATGAGATTTTTATTATCGATACTATGGAGCAGTATGAGCAAGCATTGGCAAGCTCTAAGACAGAAATGTTTTTTGGTGTTTCATCTATGGTTGATATAATTGATATGCCTGACGTTTATTTTAGAGTAAGCAAAGCTGAAGAATATAATAGGAAAGAAAATCATGCTTGGTTAAACGATGTATGTGGTGAACTAAAATATGATGGATTATACTTATTTTCCAAACATAAACCTGTATCAAAAAAAGAGATAGAATATAGACATCTTGTTTATAAAAAAGAATACGAAACTATAGCAACAAGAGCAAGTAAATATCCAATATATACAATTGATACATATGATGACTATGAACATGCTCTAAATACTTGTAAAACTGAAATGTTTTTTGGAACAAGTAAGGGCATTGATATATTAGATTTTGATTTTGATATTTTTTATACATATAGGGGCAATGAGTTTGAATATGAAAGAAAAGAAAATCACGCCTTCAAAAATATATGTAACGGGGAAGAAAAATATAATGGTATATTCTTGTTATCAAAACATAAACAGTTGTCAAAAAGAGAGCTACAATTTAGACATATTGTATATAAAAAGGAATGGAACATTGTAGCTAGTAAGCATAAGCCATATGATGTAGTGTTTATGAGTTATGATGAAGAATATGCTGATGAGAATTATGAGAATTTATTAAAGAAAGCACCTCACGCTACCCGTGTTCATGGAGTAAAAGGAATTCACCAAGCTCATATAGCAGCAGCAAAACAGTGTTCATCAGAAATGATTTGGATTGTAGATGCTGATGCTATAATAATGGATGATTTTAATTTTGAGTTGTTTGTAGAAAAATGGGATAGAGAAACTGTTCATGTTTGGCGCTCTAAAAATCCTATAAATGATTTAGTGTATGGTTATGGCGGGGTAAAACTTTTTCCAAGAGAGCTTACAATCAATATGGACACTAGTAAGCCAGATATGACAACTAGCATTACACACAAGTTTAAGGCAATGCCAGCAATATCAAATATTACAGCATTCAATACAGATCCGTTCAATACTTGGAAGTCTGCGTTTAGAGAATGTTGCAAGCTAAGTTCAAAAATTATTGATAGGCAAAGGGCTAAGGAAACAGAAGAAAGATTACATATATGGTGTACTGTAGGGGATGATAAAGAGTTTGGAGAATATGCTATATCTGGAGCTAAAGCAGGAGCAGCATATGGCTCTAGAAATAAAGAAAATTTAGAAGCACTAAAGAAAATAAACGATTTTGATTGGTTAAAGAATTATTATAATGAAATCTAAATATATTTTTATAACAGGCGCTCCAGGAAGCAAGTGGAGTAGCTACAGCCAAAAAATAAGGCAATGGGATACAATAGATAACTCAGATTGTAATCAGCTTCGATCTTATACCCACAATCAATTCTCAGGACATAAAGGGGTGTACTTTGGCCCTGAGATGGAATACGGCGATTGGCTCAAAGATGGGTTTTATCCTAACAAACTAGAAGAAGATGTAAAGTCAATATGGACAGGAGATGGGCAAAAAATATTGATGAGCCATAATTGGTGTTATTACTTTGATGAAATTTTATATGCTTATCCCACAGCAACAATCATAACAGTGCAGAGAAAAAATGATAAGTGTTTTGAATGGTGGAAACAGGCAGGTGGTTGGGGAATTACATACCCTAGCTATAGTTGGTATAAAAATGATGATAGGATGAAAGAAGAAATTAGTAAGCAAAATAAATGTATTGAAGATTATATTGAGAAACATAAATTAGAGAGAACATATTTTGAAGATATAACATCAACTATAAATATAAAATGAAAAATATTGAATGGCAAGACGATAGAGATATATATGGAAGAATGTTGTTACTTACAGATTCTTTTTTGTTTAATGGGTTGCGTAATGCTGTAGATCATTATGATGCAGATTTTACAGATGCATTAACCTGGGGGCAGCTAAAAAGTAAAAGATGGTTATTACAAGAATTGCACAAATGCAATAAAGAAGATTTAGGAACTGTCTTTTTATGTGCTGGTTGGTATGCTATTTTAGCTGGTATGCTATTTGAAGATAGTTTTAATATAGATAGAATATTATCATTTGACATTGATGTAGATTGCGTTCCTATTGCTGAAACAATCAATAAAAAATATGTATCAAAAGATTGGCAATTTAAAGCACTCCAATACGATATACATGATATAACATATAAAGATTTTTCTTGGACATTTTGGAGTAATAAAAATAATAGGATGAGCTATCCTATAACTGAATCTGCTGATACTGTTATCAATACAAGTTGTGAGCATATTGATAACTTTAAATTGTGGTATGATTCTTTACCTTTTGGCATATTACTAATACTACAAACAAATAATTATTTTGAAATAGAAGATCATATTAACTGCTCAGAGTCATTAGAGAATTTTGCAGCCAGTACACCAATGGATAAAGTGTTATATGAAGGTGAGTTAGATTGTAACAAATATACAAGGTTTATGAGGATAGGAATAAAGTAAATGTACAAGTATTCAGACATCCGCCAAATCCACTTAGAGGTTACCCAAAAATGCAATGCCTCCTGTCCAATGTGCGATAGGAACCAAAATGGGGGTGATATTAATCCACATATAAATCTAGATGAACTAACATTACAAGACTGCCAAAAAATATTTGAGCCAGAGTTTATACAACAATTAGACGCTATGTATATGTGCGGTAATCTTGGAGATCCAATAATTGCTAAAGATACAATAAAAATATTTGAATATTTTAGGGATCATAATGAGCATATGTGGCTGTCTATGAATACGAACGGCGGCGCACGGGACAGAGAGTGGTGGCAAATGCTCGCTAGGATACTTAGAAAGCCCGCTGTTGTGATTTTTTCAGTAGATGGGTTAGCTGATACTAATCATTTATATCGTCAAGGTGTGATATGGGAACACGTTGAAATGAATATGAGGGCGTTTATTGAAGCAGGCGGCAGGGCTCGTTGGGATTTTTTAGTATTTGAACATAATCAACATCAAATAGAAGAAGCCAGGGCATTGGCAGAGAGTTGGGGAGTAGAAAGATTTGTAACTAAAAAGACAGCTAGGTTTGTGACAGCTAATGCAAAGCCAAAAGAAAACCACCAAGCAGTAAATCGTAAAGGCGAAAAAACACAAGAGCTAAAAAAGCCAACTGAAGAATACCAAAACGCCGCTGCGAAAAAATTACCAGACCTTATTGAAAAATATGGCACGATAGAAGATTATACATCTAAAGTTCCTATTGAGTGTAAAGTTAAAAAAGATAATAGTTTATTTGTTTCAGCAGAAGGTTTATTATTGCCTTGTTGCTGGACTGCCGGTAGAATGTATAAATGGTGGTTAGAAAATCCATATAAAGAACAAATCTGGGGATATATTAATCAAGCTGGCGGAAAAAGTAGTATCAATGCTAAGAAAGTGGGGATGAAAGCAGTGTTTGAAACAGGAATATTTGATTCTATAGAAAAATCTTTTACTAATAATAGAATGAGAGTTTGTGCGCTAAAATGTGGAGTTGAACTTGATTTAGTGAAGTCTCAATATGAGTAATACATTTTGTGCTTTGCCATTTGTTCATTCTTGTGTTAGAGTAGGCGGCACAATGTCTCCTTGTTGTAGATTTCATGACTCGGCATATTTAATAGACGGTATGAATCCTAGAGAATATTTTGACTCAAGACATCTTGAAGATATTCGTAAGAAAATGATAGCTGGTGAAAAGTTAAAAGGTTGCGCCAAGTGTTATCAAGAAGAAGAATTAGGTAAAAAGAGTATGAGGCAACATGCAAATAATGAGTATAAAAAATTTGCTGGAACGATATACCCTAACAGAGAAGTTAAGTTTATAGAAGTTAGTTTTGACAATTTGTGTAATATGGCGTGTGTGTCTTGCACACCGATAGAAAGTTCTAAATGGGGAGAGTATTTAGAAGAACTAAATTATGATAATAAACTAGGTAGCAGATACAAACAATCTCCAGTTTCAATAATAGACATAGATTATACAGATAATGATTATACTACCACTGATAAAATAAAGTTATTAGGTGGTGAGCCTTTTTTAAATGTTAAGAATATTGAGTTTTTAGAAAAATTTCAGTTAGAACAATTACATTTTATGATGCACACTAATTGCTCTTTAGTACCAAATAAAAAATGGAATGAGTTACTTGAAAAAATAAGGTTATTGCAAATAACATTATCTATTGACGGTATGGGTGAGGTAGCAGAGTTTTCGCGATATGGGGTTGAATGGAATCAGGTTGAACGGGCATTGGATTGGTTTATAAAGTTCAAGGAAAAGAAGAAATATCAAGATATAAAGAAAGGTAAAGGTGTATATCTATCTGTACATTCAGTAATTCATATTTTTAACATATTTGATCTTAATAATTTTAAAAATTATCTTATTGATAAACAGTTGAGATATAATTTTGATATACTCAGTAATCCGCACCATTTAGATATAAAGATATTACCAAAGCAAATAAAAGAACAGCTAATAGATACAATTGATTATGCTTATATACGAAACTATTTAATAAAAAATATTGATTATGTAGATAATGATAGTTTAGATAGATTTTTTATTTACGCAGAACGATTACAAAAAAGACAGCATTTTAATTTTGTAGATACTATAGTAGAGGAGATTAAAAAATGCAATGGTTAGATATTTTAAAAAATAAAAAACAAATACATTATTTTAGTAATAGAACAGTTGATAAGCAACTTATTGTAGATATATTAGATGAGTTGCATGAGTATTGCCCGTCTAAGCAAAATAAAACACCATACACTATCAAAGTTGTTCCATCAGAAGGTAATGAAAGCCTAAAAGAAGCCATATTTTATAATACTTGGTGTGATTCACCGAGCCCATCAGATCCAAGAAATACACAAGTATTAGCTCCTTATACTTTTTTATTTAAGACTACTACTTTGGAGCCAATTGGAATGATCGAGATAGGAATAGCATCTACTTTTATTGCTTACGCAGCAATATCTAGAGGATTGTCAATTGGATTTTGTGAATGCTATAAAAAAGACGATATTGATTTGATGTTAGGAATTGGATATCCAATAGTTGGTGATGAGACATTTTATCACCCATTGCAAAAAAAGAAAAAGCAGCATCATTTCGAAGAGGAAGGACCAAAAAAGCAAGATAGCTCAGAATATATTTTATGGGTATAATATTAAGATAAATATGATTATTGCAATTGTTGGGTGTAGTTATACTCACTATAAAGATAGCGACTCTTTATTTGGCACTTATCCATATTTTTTATCTAAAAGTTTTCCAAATTATAATATAGTAGATTTATCTACGCCAGGTGGGAGTAATGATAGTGCATATTTGAGATTACAATGGTATGAGCAGAGATATGGCAAAGTCATTGATAAAGTCATTATGCAAGTTACCCACTTATATAGAACATTTATTCATTCTAAAGCAGAGGTAAAAAGTATACAGTTAAAAGATATAGATTTATTTGATGAAATAGATACTAAAAATAATTATTTTTATACAAATGGGTCTGTAAATAAAATTGTTGGAAGACATATGAGTATGAATAGTTCTGAACCAAATTTAAAGTGGATTGACAATCATCTCGGTAAAAATTTTAAACAATCTAAAGAAATAGAGTTAGCTACGTGGAAATCACAATGGCAAACAAAACAGTCTGTAGATTTGATTAATGCTACATATGATTCTATATTTTTTGATTGGCATAATAGCACAAAATATAATATGAGTTTTATGCCTTATCGAAAAGATGTTTTACATTTAGGATCCGTAGAAGATTTATTAGGTACTGATTATTTTGAAAAACACGGCAAAGAGATAACATATCATTTTGGAAAAGTAGAGCAGAAACAAATTGCAGATATGATAGGCGAAATACTGTGGAAATAAAAATAGATAACAAAGTTCCATTTTGTTTTGCCCCTTGGGTTGGATTGCATGCAAGAGCAACTCAAAAAATTGATGAACCAAAAAAATTAAGGTATGCGCCTTGTTGTGCTTGGCAAAGTGATTTTGTAGATGATATACAGTTTACAGATATCAAAGAAAAAATGTTAAGACAAGATATCTCTATTATTAAATCCTGTAAAGAATGTATAGATGAAGAAAGAGTTAGCCAATGGTCCGAGAGGTTAAACTATAAAAGAAAAGTAAATGAAAAAAATTATTTTACTTTAGATAAAATAAATTGGCTAGATGTTCGTCCTTCAAATTTATGTAATCTAAAATGCATTATTTGTACAGCACATAATTCATCTATGATTGCAAAAGAAGAAAACATTCAATATCATGATGCCTCATTGGATGATTTAAAAAAGTTAGATTTATCAGATGTTAAACAGCTTAAAATTTTAGGTGGAGAGCCTACTATACAAGCATCAGCATTAAGTTTTATTGACTATATGTGTGACACTTACGATGTGTCAAACATGCAGTTACATATTACATCTAATGGAACAAATATAAATGAGAGTTTAATTAATAAGTGTCTTCCATTTAATGAGTCAATTTATACTATAAGCATTGATGGTACAGGTAAGGTATTTGAATACATTAGGAAAAATGCAGATTGGGAATCAGTAAGACAAAATATATTATTTTTGAAAGATATGACTACTAAACATAAAAATATAGTTTTGGACTTACAATCAACTATAGGAGCTATTGCTTTTGTTACAGTTAATAAATGGCTAGAAGAGTTTATTGGGTTAGATGTACCTTCTAGGTTTTTTCTCGCTCAAGGTAAAAGAAATTCTATTGCAGCAGTTCCTTTAAAATATAAAAAGAAAGTTAGAAGTTATTTGAAAACAATAAACCACGAGTATGCTAATATAATTTATAAAATGAGTGACGCAATCAAATATGATAAGAACAGTTATGAGGCGTTTTATAATCATGTATTATCTAAAGATAAAATAAGAAATACAAACATTTTAGATTTACATCCTTATTTTAAAGAGTTTTTGAAATGATATCCCCAACCTTTTGCGCCCTACCCTGGCTACACCTGTCCTCAAGACCCGACGGAAAAATGCGAACCTGCTGCACCTCAAATGCAAGTTCCGTGCAAGACCCAGACTCATCTAATAAAATTGGAGGAGGAGAAGTTGGCGTGGTAAAAAATGATGATGGTGTTCCTGCTAATTTTAATCATACTAGCTTGGCAGATGCTTGGAACTCATCATATATGCGTAATGTTAGGAAAATGATGTTGCGAGGTGAAAAACCTGCGTCTTGTCTAAAGTGTTACAAAGAAGAAGACGCTGGGCACAGATCCAAACGCAATTGGGAAACAGAGTATTGGGCAGCACGATATGATTTGCCTACCATGGTTGAAGCTACTCAAGAAGATGGTAGTATAGAGCCAAAGATTCGTTATATTGATTTGAGGATGGGCACCAAATGCCAGTTAGCTTGTGTTATGTGTTCACCTCATGACTCGTCAGGTTGGGTAAAAGATTGGCAAGAGATATTTCCACAAATACAAAATGAAAAACTAAAAGGAACATCAGAATGGAAAAATAAAGGAAAAGTGCATGGAGCATCTTATAATTGGCATTTAGACAACCCTAGATTTTGGAAAGAGTTGATGGAACAAGTTCCACATATGTACCAATTGTATTTTGCAGGTGGCGAAAGCCTTATTATTGATGAACATTATGATTTATTAGAAGAGTGTATAAAGAAAGGGTATGCCAAAAACATAGAGCTTAGGTATAACTCAAATGCTGTTGAATGGCGTGAAGATTTATTTGATTTGTGGCAAGAGTTTAAACGAGTAAGATTCCATTACTCAATTGATGCCGATGGAGAAAGAAATGATTATATTAGATATCCAAGTAATTGGCAACATCAAGAAGATGTATTTTGGAAATTAGATGAAACTACTGATAATGTTGAAGTTACTACTGCTACGACTATAATGTTATTGAATATTGGTTATATACCTGAATTTGTACAATGGAAGGTAAATCAAGGTTTTAGAAAAATAAATAAATGGCCCTTAGGAGCAGGAGGAGTTAATATGCATTTTGCTTACTGGCCTCCACAGCTAAATGTAAAAGTTCTTCCACAAAATATAAAAGAAAAAATTACAAACAAGTATGAGAAAGAATTTTACCCTTGGTGTCGTGAAAATTGGCAAAAATTTACAGGTGTAACAGAAGCTGGAATAGAGTATGACACTTGGAATGAGGCAGTATATGGAATTAAACGATACCAAGGATTAATAAAGTTTATGAACTCAGAGGATTGGAGTTCTAGATTGCCAGAAACTAGAGAATATTTAAAATTAGTTGATTCTCGACGAGGATTAGACTATACAAAAACATTTCCATTATTAGAGGATTTATAAATGTCAAACTTTTGTCCGTTACCATGGAATAGTGTTAGCACACGAAATAATGGTGATATGAGAGTTTGCTGTCATGCTAACAGTTATACAGCGAATAGAGGAATACTTCGTAAAAAAGATAATACGCCATATAATGCTGGTGTTGATGATTGGGATGAGGTAAGAAATTCTGACTTACTGAAAGAAGTTCGCAAAACAATGCTCAACGGAGAGTGGCATCCAGAGTGCGAAAGATGCAGACAAGAGGAAGTAAACGGGTATGTTAGTCGAAGGATGTATGAGTCTAAAGATTGGGCAGAGTATCATGGAGACTTTACTGAAGATAAAGCCAGACAAGTTACACAAGAAGATGGAACAATAGATGTTGGTGCTATGTCACTTGATTATATGGATATAAGATATGGTAATTTTTGCAATTTGAAATGTCGTATGTGTGGCCCAACAGATAGTCATCAATGGTATGATGATCATGTAAAGTTATATAATACTACATCTTATCCAGAAACAAGTGGCAAAATTCATTTAGAAAAAAATGAAAAAGGAAGATGGACCACATCAGCTTATGATTGGTTTGTTGGCAATAAGCATCATATCAAAAGTTTGCAGGATAGAGCTAAAAGTTTAAAAAAACTATATATAGTTGGCGGTGAGCCTCTTATAATTCAAGAGCATACTGATTTATTGGAAATGCTAGTAGAAACAGGAGACTGTAAACATTTACAATTAGAGTATAATACAAATTTGACTAATATTACAGATAAGGTTTATAAATTATGGGAAAATTTTAAACAAATTCGTATAGGTGCTAGTATAGATGGGTATGGTAAAGTATTAGAGTATCAACGCCATCCAGCAAAATGGGATATGATTTATGAAAATATGGTATTATTAGAGCAAAATGATAAAGTCAATTTGAAGGCTTGGATTGCATATACTATTACTCCGTATAATGTTTATCATTTACCTGAGTTTATGAAATGGAAATTATGTGATAGTAATCTTACAAAATTTAATCCAAAAACATCGCCTCGCCCAGTAATTAGTGAGCATTTGTGTCATAATCCAAAATATTACAATATCAAGTTGTTACCAAAACATCATAAAGAAGCTGTTGTAAAAAAGAATTTAGAGTATTGTGATTGGATTGAAAAAACAGAGTTTGGGGATAATATAAAATCAGCATTCAAAAAAATATTAACAAATGTTAATACTTTTATGATGAGTGAAGATTTGTATGAGAAAGAAGGACAGGAATTTATAAATTTAACACTTAAATTAGATAAAATTCGAAATCAATCTATAATAGATATAGTACCTGAATTAGAGGATATGTTTGATGCATATTACTAATGAAAATCTAGATTGTTGTATAGTTACATTTTTTCTTCATAATGTTTGTAACTATCAATGCTCTTACTGTAGTGAATATCATAATGGCGGAGATCAACGATGGCCAGAGGATTGGAAACCATATCTTAATTTCATTAATGAAATAAAGAAACGCAACAAATATGTTTATATTGAAGTTTTAGGCGGAGAGCCTACAGTTTGGCCTCAGTTTCAAGATTTTGTAGAATATATTAGTGATGATGATGTGTTTATTGAGTTTGCTACAAATGCAAGTAGAACTTTGAGATATTGGAAAGAGTTTAGATTGCATCATGGTTATGTGTTTTTATCTTGGCATCATGAACAAGCAGATGATGATCATTTTTATCAAGTAGCTGAGATATTGCAAGATAAAGCAAGCGTATCTATTCCTCTAATGATGCTTCCTGAAAACTTTGATAGAGGAAAAAAGTTATATGATAGATTAAAAAAGTTAAAGGTAGAAATAACACCAAAATTTACTCGCGTGTCTATACATGGATTTCAATATCCTAATTATACAGAGGAACAAACAAGTTGGATCAAGAGTAGTTATTACAATAAGATGATGCCATTTAATATTGATTGGAAAATACCAATACAGTTACATTTAGATGGAGTTCCAACAAAATTTGTAGACATTCTTTCAGAAAATCTTCATTATTTTGAGAATTATACTTGCACTGCAGGAATAAAAAGATTTTATGTAGAGCCAAATGGTAATGTAAAACGGTGCACAAAAAGTGTTGGTGGAATCGTAGCAAATATATTTGAAGATTATACTTTGCCTACTGATCCTATTGTTTGTGATTATAAGGCTTGCCCTTGTAAATTAGATGCTTTAGTTGAAAAATGGAAATAAATCATTCTATAGGTTGGATTAATAAAGAAGGCATTGAACTTCATTTAGATTATATGACAAATGATTATGGTAAGATATTAGAAGGAGGCTCTGCCGCTGGAAAATTATTTTATCATTTACATCAGGTAAAACCTAATTGGGAGTATTATGCTGTGAATACTTGGACCAAAGATGATGTGTTTTTGCAAAAAGATTGGAATGGCAAATATTGGGATAAAGATAATCTTGGTGAACGTGTTACTATTGATTTATTTGTAAAGTATTGCCCGTTTTCTAAATATTATGATGGCAGGTTTGAAGATTATAAGATTGACGAAAAGTTTGACATTGTAAGCATTGGACAAATTGGTCCTAATATAGATTGGGAGAAGACTTTTACTGTAGCCTATGATTATTTAAAAGATGGTGGGGTTATTATAGGTAGAAATTATAGTCATTATCATTATAAAGACCCAATTCGTAAAGCAACTGAAAGGTTTGATGTTTTAGAGATTGATAATAGAAATGATGAATATCCTAATCAAAATTTTATAATAGAGAAAAAATGAAAATAGAACCATTTCTTAGGGCTATGCATAAAAATGAATGTAACCAAACAAAAGATTTTCTATATCCTCGTCAAAAAGAGGAACTTGCTAAACATAGAAAATTCTTATCAAAATATAAAGATGGATTATATATTAAAAATCCTGTAACATACACCATAAACCATTTAGGATATCGAACTAGAGACGATATACCTACCACTGATTATATATTAGCAGTGGGCTGTAGTCATACATTTGGGATAGGATTACATGAAGAACATAGATTTACTAATTTATTAGAAGATTTTTATAAGGTCCCAGTGCTGAATGTTTCTATACCAGGTGGATCACCAAATAGCGTTCGAGACAATATAATCCAATTATTATCAAGTGATACTTGTTTACCAAAATTAGTTATACTACAATGGCCCAGTGATACTAGGCTTACTTTTGGACTTCAGAATCTTGGGCCATGGGCTAGAAGAGATCTTTATTATGCTAGGTTTGTAGCTTTGAATAAAGATAATATATCTTTATATAGTAAGATAGCAAAAGAGCAAACACCTAGATTACTAACAAAGCATGGTATTCCGTTTATTTCTTTTGATATGAAGGAGAGAGAAAAACATTTTTTTCTTGATGTAGCTAATGATAGAGATCATTCTGGTATAGAAGGGAACAAGCTAGTTTTTGAGCATTTAAAAGAACAAATTGATGCAATATTGTAAGAACGATTGTCTTAATGAGCATATAAAGCAACGGAGAGTGTATCATGGTGGAGATCATATCTATAAAACATGGATCAAACCAAAAATAACTTATGAGTATTTAAGAAATATGGTGGAGTTGATTGAAAAAGTAGATCCGTCATATGTATTAGATTATGGTATTAATAATGGTAAATGTTGGGCTAAGTTTCGTATAGTAGAAGGAGAGCTTAGATATAATCCCTTCAAATGGAATGAAGAATCAGTTAGAAACGTTATTAATTTTATTACAAATCATTATAAAACTTTTTACCCAATATATCACGGTGATCCTTGTTTAGGAAATATTTTAGTATCAGATGACACTTTTCATTTTATAGATTATGACGACATATGTGTAAATGAAAATATAAATCAAGTGTTTAAACTTATACAGAATAAATGTTTAGAATCATTTTCAATGGGTGCATTTGCAGGAAAATATAATAACTTGATAAAGTCAGTAATAAAAGAGAATAAAAAACTAATATGAAATATGAAGATATGACTTTTGAAGTCTTAGGCACTCATAGACAGCGTCCAATGTATTTGCGTAAATTTACAACCTTTAGGAGTGAGTTAGATATGGCTACTTATCCTAGAGATCCACATGCATATACAGAAATATTTTTAGATACTATAGACAAATGGATAGCATCTCACAAATATATCAAGTATAATGGATTAGAATCATTTTCTCGACGAGATGTGATTTTAGGCACTACACACCAGCTAGATGAGTTACATCTTCTTCACGGGGAAAATATTGTAGTCTATAAAGGCGAATATAAATATCATAGAAGATTAACAAACCATAGTGTAAGGCAGATCAATACATACACTCAGCTTAGAAAGGGAGATGTATTTATAGTATCTTATCCAAGTTGTATTACAACAGGCAAAATAGATGAGTTTGATGAGCTTTTAGATTATTGTGCTAAATTGTATATACCAGTTCATATAGATGGAGCTTGGTTTGGGCAATGTAGAAATATTGAGATTTCTGTAGATCATCCCGCGATTCAAAGTGTAAGTGTAAGTTTAAGCAAAGCATTAGGAATGGGAAATCAACGAATAGGTATTAGATATACAAAAGATCGAGTAAATGGACCTATTGCTATTATGAATGATTTCGGTTATGTGAATGCTAGTGATATGTGGGTAGGAGTAGAAGCAACAACTTATTTTGGTGCTGATTATTGGTGGGCAAATTATGGCGAGTTATATACTAAAGTTTGTAAAGATTTTGATTTGCTAGAGTCCGATAGTATTCATGCAGCATGGAAAGACAATATTTTGTATGGAATTCGAACCCCGCTACGAATGTTAATAGAAGGTATATACGATGAAAGAGGTACTGATAAAGGATTATCAGATATTGAACGAAAAGATAGATCAAATGAAGTTTGGAAATCAATGTCTAGACATTGATTTAGATAAATGGATTGAAAAATTTTATAAAATATATAAAGATAAATCTGATGATTTTAAAATATCTGGCGCATTTAAAGGAAACACGCATTATAAATTTACATTAGACGATAGAATATCTTTTGCTAAGGATATTCCATTTATTCGTGATAGTAAGTTGCAATGGTTTTTTGAATTTTTCTATGCTACAGAACCAGTAGGTTTGCATAATGATTATTTACTAACCAACATGTCCAATGGTGATATTATAAGGGATAAGATTGGCATACTAATACCATTAGAGTGGAATTCAAAACAACCATATACACTTTTCTTTGATAAATTTACAGAAGATTCAAAATTAATTTTTCGAAAAGGCGAAATGCGCCATCATAAAACAAATGAAGTATATTCGTATAGACACTCTGATGATATTGATAAAGAAATTGATTTTTATCAACCAATAGGATCTAAAAATAGGCGACAATATATAGATTTAAAAATAGTTGATATTTTTACATATAAGAAAAATTATAGTTATGTTTTTGATACGCGGCAATGGCATTCTGGGTCTTGGTTTATAGATAACTTAACTGGTGAACCAGAAGAAAAAAAGTATAAATTGATTATTTCTGGTTTTGGCTCAGAAATACTAAACCCTAAAAACAGGAATAAATGTTAACAAAAGATTTTCAGATTAATGATGCTTATAAAAAGATAGGAATCAAATTATCAGGTGGTGCAGATAGTTCTATAATTTATTATATGTTATGCGAGCATACTAAAGATAAAGATGTAGATATATATGTTCTATCAATTGGCACGCCTGTGAAACCATGGTATCCTGACGGAGCAAAACGTGTAATTGATATTGTTGGAAAGATGACAGGAAAATATCCAAAAGAACATTTGATAAATATGGTCCCGCATTCTGAGTATGTTATAGGACAGGACAAATTAGCTGAAAAATTAAGAAATGAATATGGAGTAGATGTCATTTATTCAGGTTTAACTATGAATGTTGAAAACAACAAGTTTCAGAACGTATTGATGTCTAATAAAGAACTTTGGAACTTAAATGAAACTGACATTAAGAATAGGCTAGCTACTAGAGATAAATCAAGAGATTATAAAGTAAATAAGAAACAGATACCTTGGAGACCATTCGGCCACGGTGATAAAATGACTACTTACGAAGCCTATAAAATTAATAATATGATAGATGAGTTATATCCATATACTTATTCCTGTGAAAGAATGGATGTACCAATCGAAGAATATAAAGGAATAGAAAATATGGTGCATTGTAATCGATGTTATTTTTGTTTTGAGCGGTGGTATGCGTTTGGGAGGCTGTTGTAGATGGATTATAAAAAATATGATAAAGATGGAAATGAGTTAAATCTAATACCTTTGGCAAAAAGATCAAAGCAAGCAAATTTTTATCAAAAATGGTTAGATGATCCAAACTCAGTAATGCCAACAGATGAGGATATTAAGTGTGAGCTACAATTGCAAGCACTTAGTTATTGGGAACCTTTATCAATCAAAATCAAACGTAAAGTTCAAGAAGAATTAACAGCGTTAGACGATATGTGGCAACCATATTTAAGACGAGAAGGAATAATGAATGATAGGGAAGGTATTCCTTTGTTTTCTATTCCAGAATTAGATATGAAAAGCGGCATAAGTATGCCTGATGCTACAAAAGCAATGGGTAGGCCTTTATCAGAGTTAGAGTTTTGCCATCCAACAGAAGCATATCATGCTCTACCTAGTCTCCATACTTTGTTAGATTATTGGCAACCATTAGGCAGAACATTTTTAGTAAAATTAAATGCCGGTGGGTATTTTCCTCCGCATAAAGACACTCCATTGTTAACAAGAAATACTTTTAGAGTAGTGGCATTTTTATCTGATCAAAATTCACTAGATCAGTTTGAATGGGAAATGGATCGCAGGCAAGTACCAACAAAGGAATTTACTGCTTATTATTGCGATACAAGGCAAACACATAGAACTCATTCTTGGGCACATAATTGTATTCATTTAATAATGAACATTCCTAAAACTTGGGAAAATGTAATGAAGGTAATGAGTGTGACTGATAAGTATTGATTATGAGATCTCGACAACAAATAACCAAATTGAAAAAGGCACAAAGTCCGCCAGTCTCAATAACTGATATATCAATAGAGGTTGATAAGTATTTAAATTTTTATTATGAAAATAAAAAGCATTGGGTTATAAAAAATACAGGCCCTACTTTTTTACAGATAGAAAAAGTAGATAAAAACAATGAGCTATTACAGCCTATAGTTAATAAACTTAAAGATAGGTTTGGATCATTCAAAATAAGAACTTCTCATATTTTTGATGTTACATCTCCTCATGTTATTCATAATGATGACACTCCAGAATACCCAAATAGTTACAAAGCATTTACTATACCTTTAAAAATATATGGAAAGTCAAACGATCTTAAATTAGTTTTATTTGATCAATATTATTATCATGGTCCTGCGAAATTTTTTAACGGTGATATCCCCAATAAGCATGCAGTCTATTATAATAAACCATTATGTAACTATAAGTATGTTTCGTATAAAAGTAACCTAAAAATTAGTGATGAGATATACAAAAAATATTTAACTCACTGTAAAAAAGAATGGTTGGATAATTTATCTATAAATACTTTGTTAGATTGGAAACTAGGAAATATTTTATGCTTTGATAGTTTACAATTACATTGTAGTTCAAATTTTAGAAATAATAATGTATCTCAAAAGATTGGACTATCAATTTTTACTGTAAAGGATGATTGATGGAATGGTTAGAGCTAATAGAAGAAAGACATACAACTTTTGCATGGGATGAAGAGAGAATCCCTAAAAAAGAGCTTATTATAGAAGCGTTACAAGAAGTACACACTCACATACCAAGTAAAAACTTAATGTTTCCGTATCAAGTAAGATTATATAGACACAATGATGAGGCTAAACGAAAAAGACTTATGGAGATATGTCTTAGAAATGGATCGTTATCTACAGAAGATGATCCTGGAAATCCACAAGTTCTTGCTCCGTGGATACTTTTATTTAATTCAAGATATTGTTCTGATTTAGAAGGTAGATTTGATACAAAAAGTCCTAGGGCAAAATTAGATGGTTTAGGTTCTGGAAAAACTCGTACACCGGGGCATCAAACAACAAAGCAAATTCAAACAGAAAATATTGAGATTGGAATTTTTTCAGCATTTATAATGTTAGCCTTGGCAAATAGAGGAATACAAAGTGGCATGTGCCAAAATTTATGTAATGATTATCCTGCAGTTGAAGAAATGTTTCCTATATCTCACGATGAAAGAGCGTTAGATCTTCGTTTTTTAATAGGTGTAGGATATGGTAAAGATAGATATGTACATTATGACTATTTTGATCCTCGGGTAGATATAGTGAAAAAAATACCATATCCTCCTGGTATTGTAGATAAGGTATATGGTAGACCTTCGTTCAACAATATTGTAATAGTGGAAGATGAATAAAGATTTAAAATGGAGTCAATACGACTTTACTAAAATTCCTTTTGATGATATAGTCTCATTAGGACAGCGAACATTATTATATAGAGATTTATTTACAGTGTCGTGGTTGCTAGGACGATATTGTAACTACAAGTGTTCCTATTGTTGGCCCTATGCCCATACTACAAAAAAGGATCATCGTCCTACAGAGCTATGCCTAAAAACAATTGATGAAATTAAAAGACAAGCAAGGATTAATGGATTTAATTCATTTCATTTTTCTCTGTCAGGCGGTGAGCCTACATTTCACCCTGGCTACTTAGATATCCTAAAATATCTAGCAGATGATGTGCCTAACACAAACTACACATCAATTCATATGACTAGTAACTGCTCCCGCCCCTTAGACTGGTTTAGAACGTATGTAGAGTTCGCTAAGCCGTTTCATAGAGCATCTATAACTGCTAGCCTACATACAGAACATGTCGCTACTACGGGCGATCTAAGTGACTTTGCGGACAAGCTAGAATTCTGCCAATCATATGATGTGCAAGTAACAGTCAATATGGTGATGGTGCCTGAATGGTTTGACAAGGACTGGGAGAACGCCCTCTATTTACACAACAGAGGGATCAACGTTACGCTAAAGCCACAGTCCGACCCCACAGCATCCCGTGTGGTAGATGGCTATACAGAGGAACAATTACACACCTTACACAACGGAATGCCGCAAAGGGCTTATACAGAGACAAAGCGAGAATGGAAAGATAGGCCTAAAGCAACTTTTGAAGTTCCACAAGGACAAAAAGATGATTCATCGGTACCAGGACATTTTCAAGTAGAGTTTACAGACTCAACTGGTAAAAAATGGTATATGGATCAGGCAGAAAGATTTAATGCGTTTAATTTTAATAATTTTGAAGGATGGATGTGTAACTCAGGGTATCAAGGAATTATTATTAGAGAACCAGATGGTAATATAAAACGAAGTTATTCTTGTCATGATGAACCGTTGGGGAATATAGAAACAGGATTCAAATTGTTTAACAAACCAACGATTTGTACAACTAAATCCTGTGTTTCTAGTGCAGACTCTAAATTGCCAAAATATAAATTAATGTAAATCTACCCATGTTCCGTTAGCACTGCCTTGGAATTTATTTACATCAGTATTATAAATAACCATTCCATTTTCTGCAGTCAAGGCATCTCTTTCTACAGTAGTAAGGCTACCAAATTGAACAAACCCATGTACTTTTGTGTTGCCATGGACTTCTAATTTTTCACTAGCTTTCACATTACTGCCAACATTTAAATTACCTTCAGCTAATGTTACATATTCTTCGGGTATTGTTCCATTATTGAATGAGTGACAAAGAATCAAACCTCCAGTATAGGCAGATATATAAACATTTCGCATCTCATTAGGCGTGTCTAATATACTGGAGGATGTAAATCTAATCATCCCAAGTTTTTCACCTAAAAGTGGTGAGTTTGCAAAGTTGTTAGCAAAAGAAATTGTATTATCAACTCTTTCCATTCTTAAAGATGATTGCCCAACATATGAGCGAATATCTAAAGAATCAGTTTCAAGCTGTTCAGTATGTATTCTATCTACCTCTAAAGACGATGCTGTAATCGCAGATGTGCTAGAATTGATAATTACGGTACTATCGGCTGCGATTACATCTCTACTTTCATATGTTGAGCCTGATATCAAGTCTGTAATTACCATACCAATCCAATGAAAACCGTCCCAATATAATACACTGCCCATTTCAGGATTGTTTTGAATATATGTATCTGTTAAATCTTGAAGGCTGTTATTTTTTACAATAAAATGAAATCCGTCCCATGATAAAATTTGATTCATTTCTAATGGAACAGTTTCATCTATCCAAATATCATCTAGATCAGATAATCCCAATGTTCCATTAGTCCATTGAGTACCGTCAAATTTAAGAATTTCATTTGAGCTTGGTGCTGGAACATTTACATTGCTAATATTATCTATTACAATACTAGTTAGATTAATATGAGAAACATCAATTTCTTTATGAGTCCAAAAATCACCATCCCAAGTTAGCACCTCATTTGGTTGTAGGGAAGAATTATCAATAAATACATCGCTAAATGTTTGGATTGATGATGAACCTAAATAAACTTCACCACTAGCAAGATCAATTAAGACAGAACTATCATCAGCTATAATTTTATTAGATCCAACCCATCCATTGCTTGAAGTGTATTGTAACAAAGAATTATTTGGGGGAGGTAATTGGGTTATGGGATCAGTTCCAAATGGCTGTGCATGCCATCCATCTGATTGATATTGCAAAGTGTCGCCAATTTGTGGATTGACAATCTTGACATCTTGCAATGATTCAAGAGGAGTGAAATTTAGATTAATTAGCTTAGTGTCAACATCTACTAAAGGTACATCACCGGAAACGACACTTGCAGTAATTATTCCTTGATTTCCATCGACGAGCATAGTGCTGTCGTTCCCAAATAAAGATCCTCGATAGTCTGCTAAAATAAAATCAGCATTCAATCCACCTTTGATAGTTAGATCACCAACAATGTCAATGTTTCCAACACCTGTAATGTTATTATTATTTAAATCTAGATTATTGCCAAGTTGTGGAGTAGTGTCTTCGAGGAGTGATTTGATACCAGTAACAAGATTTCCCCCTACAGTTGATCCATCACCAACGTAGAGCTGTTTTGTATCAGTAGTGTAAAGAGGCTCGCCTTCTGCAAAAGTAATTGATTGCCTTTCAATGTCAAGCCCTCTTCGTAATCGTAGTGCCATGTTTGCTCCTAGAGTAGTATTTCTATATATTTATCTATGAAATAGAAATACTACTTTTTTTTCTTAAGGAACAAATTAGTGCGTCGTTGAACATCTGTTTTTATTTTCTCAGAATTCAACTTGAAGTTAATATGCTTAATGTCAGCTTCGTATTCGTCAAATAGTTTAGTTAACGAATTTTCTACTTCTTCAGGATTTTCTTTTAGATCCTTTTCCTTCAAATCTATATCCCAAACTTTGCCATCATTAAACTGTACCTGCACGGAATCTAAATAACGTACAGGTATTACTTCAAGTTTAACATCTTTGAAAACTTCTGGCCAATGTTCAATAACGTCATCTGGAAGCGATGTGTTATACTTCCTCGGCACTCTTCTTTTCGTTTCCCCGTCGTTTCTTAGTAGGAACCAATGCTTCAGCTTGTTCACGCAAGAGCTTTGCTTCTTTGAAAAGTTTGTCTGCTTGTGAACGATAGTTAGCAGCAATCTGCTCATCAGTTAGTACACCGCCCTCAGGGGCTTGTAGTGGTGCTACGGGTGCCTCAGCTACTGTGGGTTTAGTAACGGGCTCTGACGGGGCTTTTGCAGCTTCAGTTTTTCTCTTCCTTGGTTCTGACGGATTTACCATAGCCAATTCGTCTACAGTGACTCCGCGTTGCTCTGCAATCAGTTTGTTCAACTCGTCTAATGATATAACTGTATTAGAGTCGGGTGTCATCTCAATATCTGTAGTGGGATAACGTGACATCTTTCCTCTTACATGGAAAGCCTGTAACATATTAGCACCATCAGATAGATGAGAACGCATCATCACTTCAGCAAACTCATCAGCAGCCTGGCCAGAATTTGATTCGACAACCTGCATTAGGCTATCATGATCGGCTGCTTCTAAGCTCTCCGTGGAAATACAAACACAATGGCTAGGATCATTAGGTAGCGTCTTATACGCTACAATAACTTTCCTTTGATTGTGTCTGAGCCTTCCAATATGTTTTAACATTATCCTGCCTGCTGAGCTTGTTGCTGCTGAGCCACAACATTCAAGAATGTTTCTAGACGAGAATAAGTGGTTCCAATAGCAACCATTTCATTTGGGCGGAACGCACCACGTGAGCTGGCAATGTCAATAATCTGCTTGAGAGCGCCCAAGTCATTTACTGTAAGCTCTACATTACCTTCGCCTTCTGCGGATTCTGCAGATTCTGGGGTTACTGTAGGTTGTGTTGGAACTGTAGCAGTTTCTTCTGCTGGTTTTCTTCGATTAGCCATTTTTTCTCCTTGTAAGCTAAAAAGTGTGTATATTATTTATTAGTATTTCAAATGAGGACACGCTAAAGTGAAGTATGACAACTCTTTAGGTTCCTCAAACCCAATGTATAAAACTTCTGAGATTCCTCTATCAACTGGATCAATTTTTAGCGTTCGTCCAATATAATATCGTCCTTTCAGATTATCGTGGATCCATTTGTCCATGGATCGCTCTAAATTATAGTGTAACGGAATCGTCATATATTCGAAATGAGCAGGCGCCGAGGACGCCTTTCTCACTCCGTAAAAGTTTAGCCGATTCGCTTTTTTTATTTTAAGCGGATTCGTCATAGTGTGTAGTAAATCCAAATGGTGCCTCAAAATTCTTATCGTGATGTCCGTGAATAACAAATATGGTATCGCAGTAATCTGGATCACCCCAACTAGCCCACGGATAACCATCGGTAAACATAATGAACTTCTTTGGCTGAAAATCTTCGTCTTTCATATACCGCCAATTCACGTCGAAGTCAGTACCACCGCCTCCCATGGGCTCATATGTAGTTATGTCTTCTCCGTTGTCGGAAGTAAATTCTTGAGTATTGTAAATCTCAGTATCAAAGCACCATACCTTGATGCGGTAGTCTTTGTACTGCTCCATAATGCCTTGTAGCTCAGACAGCATATCACGTGCCTGCTCGTGCCCTATGGACCCGGACATATCTAAAGCAATAGCTACATCAATAGATTCATCAAAGTTCATGCCGGGCAAAATAGCGCCCGAATGCCAATTCTTTCGTGATGGACGGGAGAATGTGTAATCAGCCTTGATGGTTGATTGGATCTGTGTTTGGATAATCTCACGCCAGTTCATCTTAGGCTCAGTAAGCTCTTGGATGATACGCTTCACCTCACCTGGCACGTTACCAGCACCAGCAGCCTGTGCCGCTTGGATCATGGACTCTTTGATCTCGTCCTTAATCTTCTTCATCTCCTCCTCAGACATTTGAGGACGTCCTTTGGATGGAGTGCCATCTTGTCCTGGGGATGAACCTGAGCGGCTGTCTGCGGAATCATCACCGTCAGTCCAATCAACGTGATCATCTAGCAATTCGCCTTCGCCATCACCAGCTGAACCTTCGCCATTCTCCTCTTCTTGTTTCTTCAAGTCATCGTATACGTCCTCCGATGTCCAACCATCATACTTGAAGTCTTGAAAGATTGGAATTTGCGTAACCTTGTGCCCAATACCGTCACGAACCAACAAGTTATTGACAATGTAATCTGAAGCAATATTATATAGGCGTGGATCCCTATCGTCGCGGCGTGTGAGGTGATCATAGACACAATGCATGATCTCGTGGGCAATAACGAACTCAATTTGTTTCTCAGTTAGGATGTTGAAAAATTGTGTATTGAAGTAAAGGTGGCGCCCGTCAGTAGCAGCAGTAGGACACCAATCGTCACATGACTCAATCTTGAGCCGTGTAGCCATATTGCCAAAAAATGGATGACGAAGCAGCATACCTACCCTAGCAACCGTAATCTTATCCTCAACCTCAGCTCGCATCTTAGCAAGCTCTTCCGGGGACAAATCTTTTGGTTGGAAGCTGGATTTGCTGTTGTCTATGGACATAGTATCTCCTGTGTGTTGTTGTTATTTACTGTATATTTCTAATTATATATAGAAATATGGAGAAAGTCAAGATATTTTTTTAGATAAGTATTCTGTTTGATGAGTTGCCTTCACTAACCATGAGGTCTCGATTGTCTTTGGTAAATTCAGAGGTAACCTTTACAAAGTTATAGCCTTCCCAATCTAATCTTTGAGTAAGGGTATTACCTTTTTGTATAACACCATCATTGGCGGTTTTTACTAATTTATCCAAGGTAGGATGCCACTCGCAAGAAAAAGTCTTTTTTAGATATTTAAAATGCTCGGATGGCAATGGGTGTGGATCAAAATATTTTCGTCTATCTACAATATTATCATTCCATACAACTTTATAAAATGAAGGATACAAAGATTCTATAGTTGGTGAATAGATTTTTTTTATTTCTTCATATATATTGTCAGTTGATGCTATCTCATTTGGCTGAGCTGGATTTTGTAAAAATTGTGTATCTATTTGACACATTTGCAAAAAATGCATTTCGCATTTATCTTTTAACAATGATCTAACCAACTCGATGTATGTTAAATTTTTAATCAACAGATCTGAAAACGCAATTTTTTTTAAATTCTTTTTAGGATATAAAGGTGAGGTAAAGATGTTACCATACCCCCACCATTCATATTTAGGAATTAATGGTTTGATTCCTTTCTTATCGTTATCAAAATTATCTTTCCTTGCAATATTTGTCCAGCATACAATTACTAAATCATCTTTTGTAAAGTTATAAATTAGATTTGCTTGAGATACAAGATTTGCTATAGCTTCATTGCCTATGCCAGTCTTTCCAAAATTATACCAAGTTGTACCATAGGATGACTCTAAATGTGCACCAATAATATTAGCCCACGTAGCCCAAAAATACTTCGTAAAGCTACAACCAAAAGCAAAAAATCTTTTAGGTGGGCTAGTTATGTTGTCAAAAATTTTTGGGAGGTAACCGGTCAATCTATAATTCTCTCAATTCGGCATGGGTATTCTAAGCATAGTCGAGTAAATTTCTTTTTAGGCCTTCCCCGTAGCAATACTTTATAACTTTCTACTTTTTCTTTTACATTCATATATAAAAAATACCATCCTTCGTGTATAGGATCACCAAATATAGATGTAATTGTGTCTTCTATATTTTGTTTAGTATATTTTCCTAGTGGTATATCTACAATATAAGAATGTGGAGTCCATCTACTTTGTGCTTCAGGGTCTGTAATAACTTCATACTCAAACTGGTCTTTTAACATAAATACTCCTAATAATAAAATATTTAGCTCTATGATTGTTGATAAAATAAATTTTGAAACCATATGTAACATATGGTCCAACTATCTTTGGAAAGATAGATTATCGCCTATAAAGCATATTAGTTCTATGCTCTATCTCGGGGGATATGATATGTCAATTTATAATAACGAGCCAACTTTTTTTGCTATAAAAGAAAATGACAAAATAGTGGCAGTAAATAGTGGGCACATGACTATAAATGGTTATTATAGAAGCAGAGGTTTGTATGTTGATGAAACATATAGAGGTAAGGGTTTAACTTACATTCTTTTCAACGAATTATATGAACAAGCAAAAAAGGAATCTGCGAAATATATTTGGAGTTACCCCAAACAAAGTTCTGTTGGGGCTTATACTAAAAATGGGTTTGCTATTACCAGCACTATATGTGATAACGAGCTTGGTCCTCATTATTATGTTAGGCGTTCAGTTTAGGCCCATACCAAGTGTTAGGAGCTTCAACGGCCCAGTCTTTAAAATCAATCCAATAGTTTGAAATAGATCCATCTTCAATTCTTTTATGAAAGTCAAACATAGAATATTCAAACTGAAGGTTTGTATGCGAAATATTTACATCTCCAGCTGCCATTGCTTTGTGCCATTTCTTTAGCCATTTATGGTTCTCAAACATTTGAACAGATGTTTTAGGAACTACATATGGTGTAATATCAAAACCTGACGTTAGGCTCCATGCTTTATATTTTAATTCAGGATCAGATAGCATCTCGCCATTGGACAAATTAAATATATTATCGTATAATATACGTTCTGCAATATCGCCAGCAAAAAAAGCAGATATTGCTTTGGGAGTAGTCCAATAAGGCCTTGTAGTTCCATTAAGCCCTAAGTTTGTAAAAACTTCCTGTGTATGCTGGTTATCCATTACATTTCTATACATCCAATCATTCTCATATTTTATATAACCTGTAAAACCTGGTTCTGAAATAATTGTAAATAACGACGGATCTATTTTTGATGCGGACCATACTTGTAAAGATGAGTCCATTATATTTGTAGAATAACCTTTCCATTTTGGATCATTTATCCACTCGTCTAAGAAGTCAGAAACATTGTGCTCTAATACATCGTATTTAATACGATGCTTTCCAGCAAATTTAAATGCTTCTTTTACTTCTCTAGCATTACAGATGTGATCGTGATCTTTATAGAGGATAATAGTATGATTTACATCATACCCGCAGGCTAAAAAACCAAAAGCAGTAGTTAAACTATCACTACCCCCTGATAATAATATGTTGATATCAGAGTTGTGCTTATACATTTTAGGAAGCTCTTCATCTAACCAAATAGTTCTCCAAGATGAAGAAAAGTTTGAGTCACAAGTAAATTTTAGCCTCCAGCCTATAATATCTTGTCTAGGATATTGATGATATGTGCCTGAGGCTATTGTTTTATCTTTTGTATAAAATTGATAATCGGGTTTAGGTAAATTATATGACATTATGTAATATGAATAAATAGGCGCTATCATAGCGCCCATTTATTTATGCTTGTTGAGCCTTAGTAATAATTTTACCGTATTTCTCATGGAACTCGTCAAAGTTGTCGAGCTCGTCTGGATCTACTGGAAGTTGATATGTAGTGAGTGCCAACTTGACGCCCATGACAACCAACTCTGGCTCATAGTTGTTCATCATAAATGCTAGGAAGTTATCAACCTTGGTGTTGAACTTCTTATCATTCTTGTCATTAGCTTCTTTCAATTCGTAGCACAATGACACTGTCAGTGAATACATAGCACTGATCTCTTTGGATGTCATCTCAGTAACCTTGCCATCGAGAATGTCGGTGGGGTTAGGTAATGTAGAAGCAATCTTGCGATGTGCTTGGAATTTGATAGCCAAGCCCTCACCAATACAGCCGGACACCAAATCCATCATGGAATCTTCGTCAATCTCGTCTTCGAGCAACTCAGATACAAAGGACCATGAGCGAGGTGTAGCAAACGAGCGTGATGATGACTTAGGATCAAAGTCATACAAATCTTTCTTGGAAAACTGAAGGAAGCCAACAACATCTTTGTGGATTTTGTTGGTGACAGCCCAGTTGAACCAGTCATCAAAGCCTACAGCAAGCTCGAGGTGAACAAAGCGATTAGCGAGTGGGCTAGGCATGCGATATACAACGCCTTTGTCAGCGTCACGGTTACCAGCAGCGACGATAACCACGTTGTCTGGTAATACATATGTGCCTACACGGCGGTTGAGGATGAGCTGGTATGCCGCAGCCTGTACGGCGGGAGCAGCAGAGTTGAGCTCGTCTAAGAACAAAATAATCTTATCGTGCTCAGCAGCCATGTCAGCGTCTGGCAGCTCAATTGGTGGAGCCCATGTCATCTTGTTAGCATTGGAGTCATAGTAGGGGATACCTTTGATGTCAGTTGGCTCCCATAATGACAATCGCACATCAATAACGTGAGCGCCAATGTCAGCACCAATCTGATGAACGACATCGGACTTGCCAATGCCTGGAGGGCCCCAAATAAATACGGGGCGCATCTTTGTCATGCAGTGTTGAATTCGTGACTTGGCAGCATTTACTGTTACGGTGCGTGTTACGTCCATGGTGTATCCTGTATTGGAGTTGAAGTGTGTAAGCCCTATTGCTTACTGTATATTTCTAATTATATATCCTATTTCTAGGAATGTCAAGAAATTTCTTAGATATCAATGTCTAAAAGTTCAACAACGTCTTCTGCGGTGACATCATCATAGTCAACCATCAGTTGATACAAGTAAGTCTCTCGCAGGATTTGGTTAGCTCTGTTGGCTACGTCAGCCAAAGTCTCCATATCAACATAGTCACGCTCTGGATGAACACGAAGTTCGTATGCTGCGGCTTGGACTGCTACTCTTCTAATTTGTGCTTGGGGCATCATATAGTGTCTCCTGTGTGTGTTGCTATTGCCTAACTGTTCTAATAATTATAACAAAGGGCTGACAAAAAGTCAACCCCTTTTTTTAATTATTTTGACATTATTTCAGCGTACCATACTGGATCAGCATCACGCAGGATGCCTACTGGAGTTTCTCTGTTGCCCAGCTTCTCAAAGTATTCAGCTGGAGTGTGGTTGGCGATGAGCTGCTTGACGAACTTGGCTTTGGTGATTGGGTTGCGATACTTGAAGCGAGCAACAAACTTTCGCTCATTGTTGACGGTGTAGTACAACCATCCTGCTGAGTAGCTAAACAGTGCCTTTTCAAACATAGTGTCTCCTGTGTGTGTTGCTATTGCCTAACTGTTAAAATATATTATAACACACCTGCGAATAAAGTCAAGCCTTTTTCTTATCTTTTTTTATTTTTTTATGTACGGACCTTATGTACGGACCAACTCCTGTTATGTACGGACCTTATGTACGGACCTTATGTACGGACCGAGTATACTTCTTGCCAGTGCTTCTCATCTATACAGAACAGAGCTTCAAAGATACACTCACGAGTGATGTTGTTTGGGTCCGCCAATGTTCTATCAGTTATCCAAGGTTTGGGTTCAGGTAGAACATCATCTAGCTGTTGAAGTTCGAGAATCCACTCAGTCTTCTCAATCAGATATGGCATAATTTCAATATCAAAATTCTCAGGACCACCTGTGACACCAGCTTGATATGCGGCAGCTTGGATAGCAGTTCTGATGATATGGTTTAGATCAGGTTTCATTTGTCTTCCTTTTCAACAACATATCGCCCATTCATATGAGCGATAGCCTCATCGCGTGTCATGCCTTGTCGCATAAGAGCAGAAATAATTCTGGCTAATTGATTCCTAGTCATATTAGTCCTTATATTTGTTATGGGAGTTCTGCTTGAAGTACCACTTCTCAGGTACTGGGTTGCCATTCTCGTCCTCGTCAATACAAATGTAGCAGCGAGTCTTTAGTACCTTGCCATAGCGGAAGCCACTGTCCAATGTCATACCATTTGAAGCAACCATTGGAGTAGTGACCCAAATCTTGTGGGGAAAGTCTGTGAAGACGCCGTCGTTGTTCTCAGAGTATTCAAACAACTTGCCAGCATCTTCCTCAACGAAGTTGCCAATGATGCTGCCGTCGCCTGTGTTGTAGTAAGTTGAGCTTGGAGCAAATGCCATATAATTATCCTACTTGAGAGTCAATAAGTTCAACGAGTTGATCCGCAAATATACCTTCTACTGATGCTGCTACAGTGCGCTTCACACCACGCATCTTGTAGAACTCAATGTTATACAGATCCTGTCCCTCGTCCAGTGTGATTTGAACATAGCCTTTCCAACGTACCATACCTGACGACTTGAAGATCAATCCGTTCTTGGTAGCGCAAAAGTCCTTCGCTCCCCAAGCCCAAGTTGCTCGTGGATCCAATGCCTTAATCTGTGCCAGTATGTTTTGTGCTATGCTCATTGTGTCTCCTGTGTGTTGTGGAATACCTAACTATAGTTCTTATTATAGCACAGGTATGAAATAAGTCAAGTCTTTTTTTAAAAAAAGC
>Ga0255759_10000091_pt1 | contig 77223 bp, 66 predicted proteins | sample 101ome_20_FD_179959 | JGI IMG/M metagenome (GOLD analysis project Ga0255759, IMG submission 179959) | Coastal salt marsh microbial communities from the Groves Creek Marsh, Skidaway Island, Georgia - 101404AT metaG (version 2) | ecosystem: Environmental > Aquatic > Marine > Intertidal zone >... | reverse complement strand
TATCAAATAATTCGCCTTCAGTGTCATCTGGGCCATATTTTAACCTAAACTTTTTTTCACCTTCTACTCGGATTTCTTCTATTTGAAAAAAGTCAGAAAGTTCATCTTCAAAAAGTTTTGATTCTTGATAAATTTTATTTGCTACAAATTCGTTAGCTCTCATCGCTATGCTACTCTTTCATCATCTCGGTTTTGATTTTGCATAGCTGCTGACCTTTGTATAAGTCTTTCTAATTCTGCACGACGTGGACCTTGAAGTTCAGCTAGCATTTCTGTAATTATATCTTCAAACATATTCTCAATGCGCATAGCATCTTGACGATTCATTTTGAATTCTGAATTATCACTTACTGGCATATCATCTTCTCGATCATCATATGCTTGTCTAGCTTCATCTAGATTAATTTCAAATGGATTTTTTCTGTCGCCGTCGGGTAGCATATCACCTATAACAGGTATATCTGATGCACTAGGAGCAACTGCTGGAATTTCAAAACCGCCTTCGCCTCCGATTGATATTTTACCAGTGTCGCAAACTTGATCAATATACCCATCCGATACAAATCTTTCCATCATCAATGATGCTAAAGGATTTGTTAAAAATCTACCTTGAGTTTCAAACCGATCTATAAATTTGTTTACCATCATTGTAATTAGCCATGCTGCACCTGTTGTAAGTATCAATACAGCTACACCAGCAAATATGCCAACACCAGACGATGCAAATACAGCACCAACTGCTGTTCCTATACCTCTTATCAAACCTATCCATGCCGCAGTACCAGCAAGCAAAGTTGGTATTGCTGCAAAAAGTTCATCTGATATTCGTTTTGTGATCGAGCTATCCGATCTAGATAAAACTTTGCCGCCGGAAGTATTTTTTTCTATCTTAAACTGCTGGTTTTCATTTTCAAGATCTATATCAATGTAGTCGTCTAAGTAACCATCATATCCCGATATTTCGCAAGGAACTCCCTGTATGTTGTTATCTCTAACACGTTGAATACCTAGCAAATAAGCATTGTAATCTGATAGTATAGTGACCATTTGTTGTCCAATTACAGCCGCACCGATAAATTTAAATAATGGTAAATTTGCTACTGCTACTAGTGTTTTTCGTCCTGGGCCACTGCTACCAAAAAAAGCTTCTAGACCACTTGTATCGAAGTTCTTAGCTCTTATAGTGCCTTGAGGTTTAGGTCTTTGGGTACTAGAGCTAGGTTTTGGTTTTTGTGTAGGCTGTTGCTGTTGTGTATTTGATGGTGTTTGTGTCTCAGCTCCTCTTGGAGTTTGACCTGAAAGTCTACTAGGCTTTGATCCTGTATATCTTGAAAAACCTTTAAATTTACGATGTAAAAAATCTTGTTTTCTACGCAATGTGTCTCGGAGGTTTTCTATTTGATTTTCTAAAACCCTTCTCATCATTCGATATTTTGGATTAGCTAAATCTTTTTTTACTTCTTTAATTCTTTTTTTGTAGTCTTTTTCTAATGCTTTATTAGCCTTTTCAAAAGCATCAGGAGCATCACAGTCGATACCATATTGTTTACAGATGTCGCCGACCTGTTGGTCAATCCATAAGTCTTCTGATTGTTCTAATAAAATAAAGTCAGCAGCTTTCATGAGGATTCCTTAATATCATGTTTATGTTATTTATGTCTCAACTGCGTTGATCCATGTCTTCGTTTGTTTGCTCAGCTATCGCTATCGCAAATCAAACTCAACAACTTACTTCGTACTAATACGCTTTTAGATTTTATCTGATAGTCTTTTTTAGATTTTTTTAGGTACTCGGGAAGAAAGATTCCTGTAGATTAATCTGCTCAGACGGAACCTGTTACGGTCCCGTCATAAAAAAAGCCTTTCGGTTTTCCTGTGAGTATCACCACCCGTGACATGGAAATAGGTATTTGTTTATACACACGTTCAATGGGCTCTGACCTTTCCCTACCTACGTCGACATCACGTAACACTGTTACGTTATCTGCACTCTCGTTCCTACTTGTACAGTTTTTATGAACATAGTGTGTTTTGTGACTGACAGCAGCAATCTATGTCAACTTACCGCCTCTGGGCGTTGGCTCAACATGTTACGTGTTTGGGTCTACTCCCCAACTTTTCCACAGCGGTATGTATCCGGCCCGCTAACCTTGTGTGCTGTATAATTGCCTAAAGTTTTGTTTTACCTGTTTCATTGCCTAGGTACTCCTTTAATATTTTAGAACTGCCTATACGAACGTTTATTATTCCGTTATAGTAATTGTCAGATTCTAAAACTCGCCTTTCAAATTGTTCTCGTGCTTCTAAATAACTTGCAATGCCTCTACTGGGACAAATATAAAGTATTTCTCTTGTGAATTTTTCTTTGCCTAAATTTTCTATATCTTTTGTTAAATGATCTGAAGAACGCCAGTAGTCTCTCCAATCACTTTCTACTTTTGTACGCCTTTTGTTTTTCTTTCCTTTAAGAGGTGGTCGAGTTTTTGTAGATTTTGCGTATTTCTTGCCTATATATTGCTTACCATTGGTTGTATTTGTAATAACATATACAAAACCTTCACAGTTATCAGGTAAACTATCGATTACATTGCCTTTATAGGTCCATTCCATATAATGTTTATATTCATGCCTTAGTCAGTGCCTTTCTTTCTGGTTTTTTTATTTTTTGCGTATTCTTCGTGTATTTCTTTTTGCCTGTCTCTAGCCAATTTGATAATATTTCTTAAGTGTCTTCTACTTGATCTGTGTGTTCTAAAACTGTGCCTGCTTTGAAATTTTATATTAGCGTCGTAGTACCTTAGATACTCTTTTACTAACTTTTCATGAGTTGTTTCTTCTTTGTTATTTGATTCTTCGGTCATTCTACAACATCCAAGTCTGTTGAGTAAGAAGTAAAACCTGATTCTTTTATTACTTTGAGCACATGATTTACTCTTCCTACTAATTCATCTTTGTGCGAGATAAGGAAAACATTTTTTCTACCTTCTCTGCCCATGTGTTTGATTACACCTAGTGCATTTTCAACACCAGCTGAGTCCATACCGCTGTCTATCAGCTCATCGATAAACAACAAATTGATATTTTGATATAGATTTTCCCATACGTCTCTAAATGCAAAACTTAATCCAAGTATAAGTCTATTACGTTCGCCTCGACTTAAGTTATCAAAGTCTAGATCTTGTCCTAGTTGCGTAATTTCTACATTTAGATCATTTTGAAACTCAACTTGATGCGGAAGACCAAGTTTTGAAAGATATGAAGTAAGCCTGTTGTTTAAATAGCTCAAATTTTGATCAATAATCTTCTTTCGAATGAAACTATCTTTATTTGTAAGCAATTTTAGCAAGAATTCTTGATGATCTTGGTAATCAGTAAGACGATTTACAGTTGACCAATCAATTTCTTGAAGTGCAGTATTGGTAAGTTCTTTAATTTGTGCTTCATAAGGATCAGTTTCGTTCTGTTTTGCTTCAAGACTTTGTGAAAGACTGTCTATGTTTTGTCTATGTTCGTATGCTTCTTTCATAGATTCATAAAAAACTGTGGGTTTGCTTTCTAAATCACCAATATCAGCAATGCTTTTCTGTGTTTTATCAAGCGTTTCGGCAATTTCTTGCAAATATTTTGCAGATTCGTCTAATTCTTTGGTCTTTTTTGCAAGAATTTCTTGTTTTTTGTCGTCGTGCAGTGGTTGATCACATGCATAACACACTGCATCTTCAAGATCTTGAATATCTTTTTCTATTTTGTCTACAGTTTTTTGTGCTCTTTGCTGTGCAGACTCTAAAGCTATCCGTTCTTTTTGCAAATTTTCAAGTTCAGTATTGGTTGTTTGCCAATTTTGTAGCTTTTCGTGGTTTTCGATCTCAGAATCAATGTCTAGTTTGCCCAATTCATTGATAGCAGCTTCTAATTTTTCAATATCTTGCTTTCTTTTTGCTTGCCAAGCACGTTGAGTACCACCAAGGCTGGCAATTGTTTCTTCAATTTTCTCATTTGCTGACTGAATTGCTGTAATTTTGTTAGTTTCAGAGTCAATAGTAGTCTTTGTTTCTCTAATTTTCTCTTTTAGAGCCTCAGCTTTTTCAGAAAGTATGGTAATACCAAGCAATTGTTCAATAATTGCACGCTGATCGTTAGTACGCATTGCTAAAAATGGCTCTGAATAGGTATTAAGTGCTACAATATGCTTAAACATATCGTGACTCATACCTAATAGCTCATTAATTGACTCTTGAGTCTTTCGAGAGTCGCCTTGTGACTCGTCTGTAAGCTCTTGTTCTTCATTATTCACATAAAACTTAGTAAATGTAGGCGATCTACCACGTTCGATACGGTATTGAACATTGTTTTTTTCAAAATTCAACGTTACTAACATGTGTTTTGAGTTCGTTTTGTTAATAAGGTTGTTTCTTTTGATATTAGTTAGTGCTTGGCCGTAGAGAGCGTAAGACAATGCATTAATAATTGTAGTTTTGCCCGTCCCGTTTCGTGAGCCTGAGTCATCACCTCCTTGATCTAAGTTTTCACCAAGCACTAGAGTGAGCTGTTCTTGATCAAATCGAACTGCTTGAGTTTGATTACCAACGCTCATAAAGTTTTTAACTGTTAAATCTTTAATTAGAATTGTCATATAGGTTATTTTTAGTATAATATACTATAGATTTCTATAAATGTCTAGTAATAATTTTTGATCGAACGATTCTGAATCAATTGCTACAATTTCTTTAGAAACAATTTCATCTACGCTTTCAAATTTGCTAATATCTAGATTAGTAGTAATTTCATCAATCTGTTTTTGTGGAATAAGTGTAATTTCTCTGCAATTATGCTGCTTAACGTAAGTTTCCTTAATGAAACTAGCTTCTTCGTAGCTAATATCAATGTCAATAGAAACTCTAAGATACATTTTGTCTTTGATAATATTGCTTTCGGGGTCAAGCAGCTCAGAAAGTTTTACTGTACGGTACTTAGGACAGTTAGACCAATTGATATATTCGGGTTCCTTGTCGTTTTCTCGATCTAAAATTACCATGCCACGTTCGTCGTCCCATGCATCTGAGTAATTATGAGGAAAAGCATTGCCAATATAATGGATATTACCTTTTATTTGACGCTTGTGAAAGTGCCCTGAGAACACATACTTCTGATTAACAAAATGAGATGCTCTTAGATCACCGTGTTCTGGCATTTGAACATGAGCGTTCATTAAAAATGTTGGCAATTCAAAGTGACCAAACATATATTTAGACTTTGATTGTTCTATTTTCTTCCATTCGTTGTCAACTAGCCAAGGCACAAACGCAACATCTTCGATTTCAGTAAATTCATCAATAACTGTAACGCCTGGAATATGCCTAGCAAAGTTAGTTGAACTCACATCACGTCTATCTTTGTAATATAAGTCGTGATTACCTACAAACATGTAGAAATTTTCAAAACTTTTGCCTAATTTTTCTAAACAACGTACAGTATAATCGAGTGTACCGATATTAACGCTGCTACGATTATGATGCCAGTCGCCACAAAATATTGCAGTTTCGCAATTATTTTCTTTTGCTTGTTCGATAAACCAATCTACAAATTCTTCGCAGTCGGTATTATGTATTTTACTGTTGCTTTTTAAGCCAAGGTGAATATCTGTGAAGATTGCTGCTTTTTTAAACAATTTTTCCTCGTATGTTATTAATTTGAAGCATCCCAGTCACGTTGACTTTGTCTTGTATAACTAGGATTCATATTATTCATTTCTAAAATGTCGTCTCTAATATTTTGATTACGTTTTTCTAAATTTATAACCCGTACAAAACTATTTGTAACTGCTGCTGTGTAATATGCAAATGGATTTTGACTCTTAGATTCATCAAACTGTAGTCCTATTTGGGTAAGCTGTAATATAGCTTGCCCTTTCATTTCGTCGTTATAAGTATATCCTCTAACGTTACCTCTAGTAGAATATCTTTCGCACAATTTCATCCACATATGAGCAAGTTTATTGGTAACTTTGCCGCTTTGCTTGTCAAAATAACCATTTTCCATGCCGCCTTGCCAATGACTTTTGCCTATACATTCTAATTCGTCATTTTCGTTAAATTTAAAATGTTGAAAAGCAGGAAAATTTAGTTTAGTTTTTGTGTCAGCTAGAGACTTAGGAGTTTTCTTTCTGCCAATTTCTTCTGGGATATGATCAAAAGTCATAACTCTAAAAATAAGATCTTTTTTATCAATCTTTTTATAATTAACTTCGCATTCGGCTAGTTTTATTTTTTCGCCTGCTGCTTTTCGCCGGTCGTAATCTTGATGTTGTAATCTTTTTGCTTTATTACGTTTAGCTTCTGCTACAGTTCTAATGTTTATTTTTTGCAAAGTTTCGTCTAGAGTAGAATACGGTGTAGGCATTGGTATAATAATATCATATTGATGATAATCATCATCGACATAGCTGCAAAATGTATTTTTTGATTTGTGTATTTCTAGTAAAATATCTTTGTTGTTTAGGTAATTATATCTTTTCATTAAAATTCCATAAAATAATATTTATAATATAATGTATGTGTATTTTTGTCAACTAAATAATGTATAAAATTTTATTTAGGAAGCAAATATGGCATTACCATTTGTAGAAAATCCAACAGAAGAAAGCCAAAGTCGAAGTTCATTTGATCCTACATCAACCAACGATGCAGCGTTAGGTAGTTCTACGATAATTGGTGATAATACAAATAGACTTGACGAATTTGTTGACAATGAAACATACGAAAGAAAATTTTTTAACAGTCAATTACGGTCAAGAAATATTCCTGAAGGAGCAAATCCAACACCAATAACACTTCAAACTGCTAGCTGGAAAGCCACTGGTGCTCAAGACTGGCGAGTGAGATTAAGTATACCACCAGGAATAAGTTTTGGACCTTTACATCGCAGTATTGCTCGTACAAATGGATTAATTTGGCCGTATACTCCTACAGTTTCGTTAGGTACATTTGCTGCTTACTCAGAACAAACGCCTACACACGCACTATATCCATATGTTGTTTACCAAAACAGCGGAGTAAGTGATATTAGTATTTCGGGCACTTTTACTTGTCAAACAGAAAGAGAAGCAGATTACATAATTGCTGCACAGCAGTACCTTAAAACAGTAACTAAAAGTGCATATGCAAATAGTGCATTCCAAGGTTCACCGCCTCCGGTTGTAACTTTAACTGGTTACGGACGGCATGTGCTTCCAAATGTGCCAGTCGTAGTAAAACAATGGAACATTAGTTTGCCTTCAGATGTAGATTACATACAATCTAGTGTAGGTGCATATGCACCTACAAAATGTGAAATAACAGCTAATATGCAAATTGCAATTAGCAGAGGCAAATCACAAACATTTAGTCTACAAGGTTTCGCTGCAGGCGCATTAGATGGATTCTTATAATGACTACAAAATATGATTCACCAGACTATAGCAGAGCTAGTCCTTATTTTAAAACCGACATACAAAATGATTTGTATTTAGATATTTTAAAAATTAGGCCAGTGCCAGCAAGAGCAAACGATGTGCTTTACAAAATCGAACCCCAATACACACATAGGCCGGATTTGTTAGCATATGATTTGTATAAAGAACGAGCTTTATGGTGGGTTTTTGCACAAAGAAATCTAAATGTTATTAGAGACCCTGTTTATGATCTCGAAGCTGGTGTAGAAATATATTTGCCTCAAGCAAAATATTTAAAGGAACTGCTGTAATGCCTACTTTTAATATTGATGCAACACTTGCTAACGGCGGAGAAAGCACAAGAGAAAACACAGATACTCCAGTAAGCGATACTAGCTGGCGTACTTGGGTAGATAATCCTTTATCACCTGATGAATTCTTTTATCTTCGTGAGCCTAATAGAGCAGCAGGCGCCGGCGGAAATAAAAATCCAACACCGAATGGCGGCGGCACAGGTGCAACTGCTGGCGGAAAAAATCCATTACATAAATTTGCTTCTTATTCTTGGATGTGGTCTTTATGTTGTTTGTCTAAAGGACAGACAAATTTTCCCGATTCGATAAAAGGGCAATTTAAAGCAGGTATACCGGTAGCTGTTGATATGGGAGCAAGTGATTATCATTTTGACTCTATGCGAATTCAAGGTATTGCTGCGCCAAATGCGCATATTAGAAACACTCATTCTATAAGTTTTGATTTTGATATATTTGAACCGTATAGTTTAGGTAATTTTATTGAAGACTTAGATAAAGCAGCAAGAGCGCAGGGCTGGGCTAACTATTCAGATGCTGGATGGATGCTAGGTTTAAAGTTTGATGGCTGGGACGATCAGGGTCGCCCTGGAACTGTAGGACCATTTAATTTTGTTGTAAAATTAATTAACGCAAAATTTAAATATACCGAGGGCGGCACAATGTATCAGTGTCAAGCAATAGCATGGAATGATCAAGCATGGAATGATGAAAACGCTACTCTTAAGACCAATGGTACACTTGTTGGAGACAAACTTAAAGATATCTGTTTTTATGGACAAAATAGTTTAACTGCTTTGCTAAATTCCCAAGAATTGAAAAAACAAGAAAAAGGTTTGATTGCTGAAGGCGATCAATATTACATAGTATTTCCTGATACAAAAACAAGTGCTGAAGAATCAGCAGTATTAACAGCACTTTCGTCGCCAGGCGCGGCTGAATTTGCAGTAAAGTGGTTAGAAGATTGGGATAAGGAAAGAGGTATAGGAAGTTTAAGCGCTGCTGAAAATTCAACAGGAGATGCACAAGCTTATAAAGCGTTTGACGACTGGGTAGCACAAAATAAACAATACAATCTTAGTGGTAACAAAGGTACTAATTCAAGAGGTCCTGTAATTTATAATTTTTATAAAGATAACTGCAACAAGATAGGCGAGTCAACATTAAGTAAAACACCTTTTGATAGAAAAGTCAATAAAATGGGACCTGTTCGCAATACACGAACTGATGAAAATTACGACATTTTTCAAAATAGATTTAATTTATTAGATCATGATTCTTTCAGTATTAAGTGTGAAACAGGTAATAGAATTATTGATATATTAGAAGAACTAATTTTAGCCAGTGAATACGGTCGAAACGAAGGAGTCAACGGCAAACCTGATGAAAATAACAAAGTTAATTGGTATAAAATACAGTGCTTTGTGTTAGCAGAAAGCAGTGCTAAAGAACCTGAAAGCGGGCGTACTGCTAAAACATATATCTATAGGGTTATCGAACACAAAGCAGCATTAAACAGATTTGCAGCGCCTGGAAGTATAGGCAAAGGGGGAGGATCTCCTGCTAGGATTTATAATTACATTTACACTGGCTTAAACAATGATGTTCTTAAATTAGATTTAGATTTTAATTATTCATTCTTTGCGCCGATTACGTCAGATATGGGACACAACGAAGCAACAGCCGCATTAGGTACACCAGGATTGCAACACCCTAAAGGTGCAGATGTATTAATGAAATCAGTAATAGGCTCGCCACCTAGCTCTCCAGACGAAATAACGCAAACTCAAAGTCTTCCGCAAAGATCTAAAATGACTATAGGTACACCTAAACATACAGAATCTATAGCTAACAGAGACTGGCACAACATATTAATGAATTCAGATATTGATTTGCTAAACATAGAAATGGATATACACGGCGATCCAGTTTATTTACAGTCAAACGGATGCGGCAATTATATTGCTGGCAGCGACGGAAATTTAACAAAAGACGGAGATCTTGAGTATATAAACAGTGAAGCGGATATTCAAATAAACTTTGAAACACCTTATGATTTAGGTGTTCCGTGGACAACACCCGGACAGTACAGATTTACAGGATTCTATCAGGTAGTAAAAGTGCAGAGTACATTTACAAAATCAGAAGGATTTAAACAAACACTTAGCTGTATTCGTTACAGACAGCAAGGCGAAGGCACTAGTACTCCAATGTATGAACCAGGCGGCGAATTAATATCAGATGTAAAAGAATACAGGGAATAACAGTAAATGAGACCAGAATTAAATCAAGGAACATCAGGTGTAACCCGCAATACACGTACTTCTATGGCCGGCGGCGCTGGAACAAGTACGGGTATATATATTGGTCGAGTTGCAAATAATATCGATCCGCAGAGAATGGGTTATTGCGAAGTTGAAATTTTACCTAATAGTAAGCAAGGTACAACAGCAGGCGATGACACTCAAACTATTATTGCAAGATATACTTCACCTTTTGCAGGCCAAACTAATTATACCGCTAGCGGAAAGCAAAGTACCTATGCAGAATCACAAACATCATATGGATTTTGGGCAGTACCGCCTGACGTAGGTGTATTGTGCGTGGTTGTAGTTGCTGAAGGCGGCGACGGCGAAGGATTCATAGTTGGCTACATGCATGACGAATATATGAATCAAAATTTGTTTAACAACCTTGAGTCTAATTTTAACAAAAAAGACGTAGGACCATCACGAGCATTTTCGGGTCCTGATGATGCTGCTGCTATTGCTGAGTGGGATGCTGCTGTTGATCGTAAAAAGCGAGGTAAAAATAATGAGATAAAAACTCTTTGGGGAATGCAAACTAGAGAAGATAGAGAAATTTTTGCAGGTACAATGGACCATTTTGAGTTTTCATCGGCAATAACAAGCGGCGCTAGAAGAGACACTCCGTCTAATGTGTACGGGTGGAGTTCACCAGGCCCGCCAGCCGTAATGGATAATGCTCCTAGATCTAACAAGGTTTTTAACCAAAAAGTAGGGGAAGATGTAAATCCTGTACCTAAAATGCGTATGGGCGGAACTAACATTGTTATGGACGACGGAATGCTAGGATTTACTAGCGCAAGATTTCCGTGGGACGGACATAGAGATTATAAAGGCACAAAGCCTGATATAACAGATTATAATTCAAAAGCAGAGAGTCAATGGGACGGAGATCACTCTAACTTAAAAGACACTTATCTACATGAACAATTTCGTATTACAACACGAACGGGTCACAGAATTATCATGCACAATTCAGAAGACTTTATTCATATAATGCACGGCAGTGGTATGTCTTGGATTCACATGTCACCTAATGGAAAAATAGATGTGTTTGCAAAAGATGGAATACACATGGCAAGCCAAAGCCAAGAAGGTTCTCCTGAGGAAGACGGTCAAGCGCAAATTAATTTACATGCATGTCAAGTAAATGTAGAAGCACAAGATATTAACTTTTCTGCGCATCGTAAGCTTTATATGGAACAAAGAAAAGATTTAGGTTTTGGTTCTGATGGTAAGCACAGAGGAGCAGGTCAACGCCAATTTGCTCTCGAAGTTAAAGATGGTAGAATGGAAATTCTAACAACTAACGGTTTTGGAATTTCAACATTTAAAGGATCAAGTTTAGTTAGGGCAGATAATTTATATCAAGGAAATCTACAGTTTCATATGGAAAATAGAAAAGATAATTTTATTGTAAAATGTTTTCCGTTTCAACCGACTAACTTAGGGGAAACTGAACCAGATTTAGAAGGAAAAACCTCAACTATAGATGCATATTGTCATCCTGAAGGACCTGATTTTGATGATGTAGGCGGCCACAACAGATCTAAATCTTATTATGACCTGGCTGGTGAAAACGAAATTACAACAGACGAAAACGGTCGAATAGTAGAAAAACTTAAGAAATGGAGTACTGATGAATTTAGAGGACCGTATCTTGAATTAATAGGAACTAAGTTACAAAAGGAGATAGGCACTGGAGCCAAGGAGTGCACTGACGAAGCTCCAGGCGGCCCACAAGATGGGTCAGGCACTGACGAAGTCGGAGCAGTTATTAATAGAGTGCGATTAGCTACAACAGGACCCCACGAATTCTATCAAACATGGCCGTTGATTTCGAACACACCTAACAAAAAGGGTGAAGGCGAACAAGGTGGTCGTGGTAGTTGGAATACAAAACCAGTTAAAAAATATGAAAAATCAGAAAATTGGCCTGAGGGATATTACAAAGATCCTACATTTACTGTAATAAAAACAAATCTAGGAAGAATGCCTGCTGGGCATCCGTGGCGACATGAAGAGTCAATGAATAATCATTTATTCCATCCGCCGTTGACTACATGGGGGAAACAACAAGAACACGACTTATGGTATTCAGGATTAGAAGTTACAACTAGTAATTTCAGTATTCCGCCTGAAGGTTACCAGTCAGCAGATCATATAGACTGTAGAGAATATATTATTAAAGATAGGAAAGTTATATAATGTCTCGTATAGAAAAAAAGATATACAAAGAAGTTATTATACCTACTTCAAAGAAGCAAAGTTATGGTTTGCCTACGCAAAGCTATAAGGGTTTTTCAACTACAAGTCCTTCTAAAAGATCAACTAAAGTTTTTGATTTAGAATGCATTAGACAAGATATTATTAATCACTTTCATATAAGGCAGGGCGAAAAGTTGTCAGATCCTGAGTTTGGTACAATTATATGGGATGTGTTGTTTGACCCACTAACAGATAGATTAAAAGAAGCTATTGCGGAAGATGTTACAGAAATTATAAACTATGATCCTAGAGTAAATGCTGACAAAATAATTGTAGATTCTTACGAACATGGCATTCAAATTACCTGTAACATTACCTATGTTCCTTACGATGTATCAGAATATTTGCAGCTTAGATTTGATAATAGAGCTGGTTATTTAATACCTACAACAAACGATTATTCAGAACAAAGATCATATTAAAAGTTTAGTACGCATTTTATATTAGCATAAATACCTTATATATTTGAAGGTTTTTATACATGTCTAATACTGATCGGCAAAATAGGCTATTAGTAGCTGAAGATTGGAAGCGTATCTACCAAAGCTTTAGAAATGCTGAATTTCTTTCCTATGATTTTGATAATTTACGAAGAACGATGATTACGTACTTGCGACGTAATTATCCTGAAGATTTTAATGATTATATTGAGTCTAGTGAATATATTGCTTTAATTGATTTAATAGCATTCTTAGGACAGAATTTCTCGTTTAGAACAGATTTAAACGCTCGAGAAAACTTTCTTGAAACAGCAGAAAGACGTGAAAGCGTGCTACGGTTGGCTAGGCTTCTTAGTTATCAACCTAAACGTGTAATACCTGTAAACGGGCTATTAAAAATTATTTCAGTAACAACTTCTGAAGACGTTAGAGATGAAAATAATTTAAATATATCTGGAACAAATATTAGATTTAATGATTCCCAAGATGTCGGCTGGAAAAGTAAATTTACAAGAATATTAAATGCAGCACTTCCGTATGAAGCCAGTATAGGTAATCCATTACAAGAAGAAACAATTAATGGTATCTTAACCCAACAATATAGATTTAATAGTGCAAATGTAGGTTTACCTATTTTTCCTTTTACCCGTCCGATAAATGGCATAAACAGACCCTTCGAAATTGTAAGTACTGGAATAGAAAATGGTTCTATAGTAGAAGAAGCTCCGTTTAACGGAAACAAATTTGCAATTCTATATCGATCAGATGGTAGAGGAAATCAAAGTGAAAATACAGGTTACTTTATGCACTTTAGGCAAGGAACACTCATAAATGGAGATTTTACACTTAATGAAGGTAACAGTAATCAAGTAGTAGCTATTGACGATACAAATGTTAATGAATCAGACGTTTGGCTGTACTCGTTAGATGCACAAAACAATGAAGACGAAGAATGGACAAAAGTTGTTTCTACTGAAGGAAATAATGTAATATATAATAACTTAAATAAAAATGATAAAAATGTTTTCAGTGTGTTAACTAGATTAGAAGACAGAATTAGTTTGGTTTTCGGAGACGGAACTTTTGGTAATATTCCATTAGGAAAATTTAGAGCGTATTTTAGAGTATCTAGTCCAGATGTAGGCTCTTTAGATCCAGAAGAACTTTCAGCTATTAGTTTAAATATTCCGTACATAAGTAAGTTTGGTAAAGAAGAGACACTTAACATTCAATGCCAATTGCCTAATACTATAAACAATGGTTCTAGTTCTGAGTCTAATGAAAGTATAAAAACTAACGCTCCGGCAAATTACTATACACAAAATAGAATGATTACAGCTGAAGATTATCAGTTAGCACCTATTACAAGGAACCCGGACATTGTAAAAGTTAAAAGTGTAAACAGAATAAGTAGTGGTATTAGTAGATATTTTGATCTATTAGACAGTACAGGAAAATACAGTAAAACAAATTTATACGGTAATGATGGTATTCTAACAAAAGAATTACTACAATTTAAAGAAAAATTCTCTTGGCAAACAAGAACTGATATTGCCGGTGCGATAATAAATGTTGTGCAGCCTGTGCTAGCAAATAAAAATTTACAAAACTTTTACTACAGCGAATATACAAAAATAAAAGTAAATGACTTTAACAATTTTTGGACAAGTGTATCTAGTAGTACGAATCAAAATACAGGTTATTTTAATGACCTTGGCGGCCAATTACAATTGCTAGGAGATTTTACTACAAGTACATTAAAGCTTATTAAGCCTAATACTTTGTTAAAATTTGTTGCACCAGAAGGCAAGCATTTTATGAAAAGCAATAATAATGCTTTAATGGACGGCGAAGCGGATCATAAAGATTCAGTTACTTATCTTTGGACAAAAGTATACAGTATCCAAGGTAATGGTACAGAATTAACAGACAACGGAGACGGACCAGTAAAATTATCTGATATAATTCCTACAGGTGCAATATTAGATCAAATCATTCCAAAAATGTCTAATGAATTATTTACTACTACACAGACACAGATAGTTAATCAAGCATTTGCAAGACAAACTTTTGGCTTAAGATATGATACAAATAATTTAAAATGGGAAGTAATTACCCTTGAAAATTTGGATATTTTTAATGACTTCAGTTTGAAGCAAGCAGGGAATAATTCGAGCAGACAATTAGATAGTAGTTGGCTGTTATTGTTTGAGCCAGAAGGCAATACTTATACAGTAACATATAGAGCATGTAGGTACTTGTTCGAAAGTCCTAACGAAATTAGATTTTATTTTGATTCATCAGATAAAGTTTTTAATAAAACAAGTGGCAAAACATTAAAAGATAAAATTTCTGTTTTGAGTATAAATCCAAAACCTGATTCTACAGATGCTTTTACTGTTGATTATGATTGGTCTGTATTAGCAAGTTATAGAGATACAGATGGTTATGTTGATAGTAGCAAAATGGAAATTACTTTTTTTGATAGCGACGAAGATGGAATAGTTGATGATCCTGATCTTTTTGAAGTAATTGTTGCTGACGAGGTAAACAGTGAAAATAAAATTGTATATAGACAAAGACAGCAGAACGCTGACGGAAGCGAACAATATTTGTATTTTCCTAATTCAAACAACGAAATTATTTCGTTTGCAACTAAGGCATCAGTGCAAACGACTAGCTTGTATGATGATGGACAAATATTCTATTATCTAGACGAGGATTATTTTGAAGTTCTAAACAAAGAATCAAATTCACTAAAGGTTACAGCAGACTACCGAGCTGTTTCTGGCAGAGATAATTTAAAATTCCATTATGTGCATTCTGCAGATAAAGATAAAAGATTAGACCCGAGTGTAAGCAACATAATAGATGTATATGTGCTTACTCAATCTTATGACACAAGTTTTAGAAGATATCTAAGAGACGAAGCAGAAAAACCCCTGCCTCCTAGTACTGATCAGCTATATCTTTCTTACAATGCAAATCTTGCTTCTATCAAATCAGTAAGTGATGAAATAATTTATAATCCTGTAAAGTACAAAATAATTTTTGGTGCAAAAGCAGATAGTGACTTGCAAGCAACATTTAAAATTGTTAAAAATCCAGAATCTGTAATCAACGATAATGATATAAAATCACAGTGTTTAAGTGCAATTGAAGAATTTTTTGCATTAGAAAATTGGAATTTTGGTGATACATTCTATTTTAGTGAATTGAGTGCGTATGTAATGAAACAACTTAGTCCTGACATAGTTACATTTATTGTCGTTCCTAGCGATGCAAATAGAGTTTTTGGTAGCTTATTTGAAGTAAAATCAGAATCAGATGAAATATTTGTAAGTGGTGCAAAGATTACAGATTTAGAAGTTATAGATGAAATCACAGCAACTAAAATCCAAGCTAGCGGATTAATTACTACGTCAACTACTGATGTAAATGCAGGTGTACAAAGCACTGCCTTAAATGTAACTTCAACAACAAATTATACTTCATCTAGTTCAAGTAACAATAATTCAGGAGGCTCATACTAATAATGGCTTACGATAATTTTCAAAATGAACCTAACTTGCCAGTTAACGGATCTTCTAAAAGACGTAGTAGAGATCATTTACCTAAAATTTTTAGAACTCCACAGAATAGTAAATTTTTAAATGCAACATTAGATAGGTTTATATCTCCTGGTTTAATTAACAGAGTTAATGGATTTGTAGGGAGAAAAGATTCTAAAGCATATAATATAGATGACACATACTTCGATGATGTTTCTAAAAAGAGAAATGATTATAAGTTTGAGCCTGCGTCGATTATAAAAGATAATTTAGGCAATACAAGATTCTATAAAGATTTTAATGATTATACTAATGCATTTGCAAATTATAATTCTGCTAACAAAGATTATAGTTTATTAACCCAGCAAGAATTTTATGCATGGAACCCTAATATCAATTGGGATAAATTTGCTAATTTTAGAGAATACTATTGGCTACCTAGCGGGCCTCAAGCAATTAGTATTGCTGGAAACTCGGTAGAAGTTGATAGTACTATAAAAGTAAGACTTGGTGATAATTTAGATTCGTACTCGTATATCTTTACACCAGATGGATTAACGAACAATCCTACTTTAACATTGTATAGAGGCATAACATATAAATTTGATGTTGATATACCAAATTTTCCTATTGTATTTAGAAGTAAATTAACCGATCAGCCGAATTTTGATTTAGATAGTTCATCTATTATAATATATGAAGGCTTAGATATACAAGGTTTAGAAAAAGGCACAGCAACTTTACAGTTAAGCCAGTATGCGCCGGACACTCTATGGTATGTATCAACAGAGGATATTAATATTAATGGACGCATTGAAATCAAAGATTTAGAGGAAGCTGCTTTTGTTGACGTAGAAGCAGAAATTCTACAAAAGAAATACTATAAATCAGGCAACGGCGTTGAATTTTCTAACGGAATGAAAATTAAATTTATCGGTGAAGTTGAGCCAGCATATTATAAAGATAAAACATTCTACGTCGAAGGAGTTGGAGATAGTATTACTCTCATAGAAGAAAATTCTCTTAATATACCTTCTGAATACACACCAGATATAGAAGTAGACTTTGATAGTATACAATTTGATTCTAAACCGTTTGATACAGCGATTGGATATCCGTCGCAAAAAGATTATTTAACAATTAACAGATCATCTATAGATGGAAATCTATGGTCACGACACAATAGATGGTTCCATAAAGATATTATTCAACAGTCAGCAGACCTAAATAATTCTGTTGTTGAATTAGATCAAAATTTTAGAGCCAGCAGACCTATTATTGAATTTAATCCTAATATTAAATTATATAACTATGGCACAAAAGCAAAACAGAATATTGATTTGGTTGATGATTTTACTGTTGATGTATTTTCTGTTATTGAAGGAAGCATAGGATATAATGTAGATGGTGTAGATTTAGCAGACGGTATGAGAGTATTGTTCCTTGCAGATCTAGATCCGTTCGTAACAAATAAAATTTATACAGTAAAATTTATTACATATGATGGTACAATTGAAGATGATGCTATTGTGTCAGGTAGAAGGCAAATTACTTTAGTAGAAGCCGACGATGCAGAATCTTTAGAAAACGAAACAGTTGCAGTTTTAAGAGGTAATGAATATAAAGGGAAAGTTTTATCTTTTGCAAATAATACCTGGACTGTAAGTCAAAGAAAAATTCAAAGAAATCAAGCTCCGTTGTTTGATATGTTTGATAGCAATAACTACAGCTACGGAGATATTAATTATTATGAATCTAGCACATTTAATGGTAATAGAATTGTAGGATACAAAGTTGGAACTGGTGTTTCAGACTCTGAATTAGGCTTTCCTTTATCATATCAAAATATTAATAATGTAGGAGATATTGTATTTGAGTCTGATTACGGTCAAAGTACTTTTACGTACATAGAAAACGAAAACGAGAAGATTGTAGAGGTAAACAAAGGCTATTTACGAAAATATCAAAATAGAACAGATTTTGAAAATGTGTCTCAATGGCAAAAAATTACTGAATATAAACAACCTGTGATCAGACAATATGTATATGACGAATCTTTTAATAATGTTTATATAGACGTATATGACGATAGTTCAAACAATATTGAAAATATACAGATCAATGTATTCAAAAATAATGAACTTTTAATTAAAGGTACAGACTATACTGTAGAGCCCGATGTAACTGAATATGCAAGAATTGATTTTATTGCTGCTTTAGAGTATGGCGACAACATAGTCATAAAAACTACCTCAGATTTACAGAAAAATCAAAATGGAAAATATGAATTTCCGTATTCTTTAGAACGAAACCCTAAAAATCAAAATCTAGATACTTTTACTTTAGGAGAAGTAAATGATCATGTATCTAGTATTGTAGAAAATACAGCAGAATTTATAGGCCAATATCCTGGTTCGAGTAATTTAAGAGATATATCAGATATTGATAAAAATGGTAGACGTTTTTTACAACATAGCGCACCTTTAAATTTATCATTGTATCATATAGTAAATGAAAATGCTAATTTTGTTGATGCTATACGCTATGCTAAAAATGAGTATAGTAAATTCAAACGTGAATTTTTAAGCTTGAGCGAAAATTTAGGAATTAGCGGTGATGCAAAAACTCATGTTGATAAAATTTTAGAAGAATTTTCTCGTAATAAAAATACAAATGACAACTTCTATTTTAGTGATATGGTACCATACAGTGGCAATATAAAAACCGATCACGAAATTGAAGATAGCGATGAAATTTATTTTCCTTTAGCTGAAAACTTTACACTAGCAGATGCTTCAACAAGAGCTGTTCAAGTTTATTTGAATGATGTACAATTATTGCACGGAATTGATTATACATTTAATAACGAAGGCTACGCAGTAGTAACGGCTAATAAACAGCCGCAAGACGTAATTTCAATTTACGAATATGAAAGTACAAATGGTAATTACATTCCGCCTACTCCAACTAAACTAGGTTTGTATCCTCTTTTTGAACCAAAAATCTATTTAGATACAACATTACAAACACCAGTAAATGTTATACAAGGTCATGACGGATCTATAACTAAAGCTTATGATGATTATAGAGATGACCTTTTAGTAGAATTAGAAAAAAGAATTTTTAATAATATTAAAGTAACTTACAATACTGAATTATTTGATATATCTAGAGTGAAATCTAGCTTTTATAGAAATGATTCTTTGAGTACTGAATTAGTTAATAAAGCACTTACTCCTGAATTTATTGCTTGGACAAATTTAATAAACACAGACTATCATAGTCATGATTTTTTTGAACGAGATAATAGTTTTACTTATAACTACAGTGATAGTACAGATATAGAGTATAATAAATTGCCAGGTTTTTGGCGTGAAATTTTCAAATACTACTACGATACTGATCGTCCTAATATTACTCCGTGGGAAATGCTAGGATTTTCTATTGAGCCTACTTGGTGGAAAGATACCTACGGTTCAGCGCCTTACACAAAAGATAATTTTTTACTATGGGAAGACATCCAAAAAGGTATCATACGTGTTCCTAATCAAAGACCTATTTACAATCCTAAATATAGTAGGCCTAATTTATTTGAAATACTTCCAGTAGACGAGCATGGTGATTTAATTAAACCATTAGAAATTGGTTTGATCGGTGCTTATAATTTTAATAATATAGAAAAGCCTTTTGTATTTGGAGATGGCGCTCCTGTTGAAGCAGCTTGGCGTAGATCTAGCGAGTACCCGTTTGCATTGCTTATGGCATATGGTTTAAATAAACCTAATGAATTTTTTGCAACTGCATTTGATAGATATAATCAAATAAGAGATATAAGCGGAAATATAATTTACAAACCGTCTAATAATAGACTACAGTTAGAAGACATAGTGTATCCTCCTAATAATATTGACGATGATTATGTTGCAACTAGTGGTATAATAAATTATATTGCAAATTATTCAAAAATGATTAAGAAAAATTTCGATCTTTATAAAAATGACTTGCAAAATATTACTAATCAAATGGGATTTAAATTTGCAGGTTACACGGAAAAAAACAAATTAAAGTTAATCCTTGACAGCAGAACACCACTAAACAAAGGAAATGTTTTTGTACCTGAAGAAGATTACGAAATTGTTTACAATGAGAGCACTCCTGTTGATATATGTTCCTATAGCGGTGTAATTATTGAACGAACTGAAGAAGGATTTTTATTAAAAGGATATAACAAAGCAAAAGGATATTTTTCTATTTTCCCTCATATTGCTAGTAGTACAGATTACCCTATAAACGTAGGTGGTATAAGTGAATCATATGTTGAATGGCAAAGCGGCAACTTATATACCACTGGTACGATTGTGCGTAATAATAATACATTTTATAGATGTACCGCAACAAATAGAGAAACAGAATTTAATCTAGATTTTTTTGCAAAACTAGATAGCTTGCCTATTATAGGCGGTAAAACAGTTGAAATACGTACACAATTTCAAGCAAAAATAAAAGAAATCCCATATGGCACTTTGTTAACTACAGAACAAGAAGTAGTTGACTTTTTAATCAGCTATGGCGAATATCTACAACAAAAAGGTTTTGTTTTTGAATACTATAAAAGCAACGAAAATGTTGTATATAATTGGTTACACACGTCGAAAGAATTTTTGTTTTGGACTTTATTTGACTTAGATGAAGGTAGCTTAATTTCTTTAAGCCCAGGATCTAATTATTTAGAATTCCAAAATCCTTATGCTGTAGTTGGTGACATTTATAATGGTCCTAATGGAAATACATTGTATAATGCTAATGGAAATATACTAGAAATTAATTTATCTTCAGTAGGTAGAAGTGATTCTAACTATACATTATATGTAAACGACGAAGACACAGGCGAAGGAATTTATCACGTAGAATTGCCCTTAATTCAAAAAGAGCATGTAATTTTATTGAATAATCAAACTATATTTAGTGACGTAATTTTTGATCTTATACCTGGTTATAGGCAAGAAAGAATAAAAATATTAGGCTATAGCACTGATGAGTGGAATGGTAGTGCTAACATCCCGGGTTTTGTTTTTCAAGATGCAGATTACGAACAGTGGGAATCAAATAAATCATATGATGTAGGCGACCTTATTCAATATGAACAAAAATTTTATGTTGCGGATAAAAAAATTCTTGGTACAGAATTTTTTAATGCTTCTAATTGGATTGCATTAAACGAAAAACCAAAACAAGGATTGTTACCTAATTTTGAATATAAAGTTAATCAATTTGGTGATTTTTATGATCTAGATAGTGATAATTTTGATACCGAGCAGCAAAAATTTGCTCAACACCTAATAGGATATCAAAAAAGAGATTACCTTGAAAATATTATAGCTGACGATGTAAGTCAATATAAATTTTATCAGGGCATGATTCTCGAAAAAGGAACTCAAAATGCTTTTTCTAAATTGTTTGATGCGTTAGCAAGTGAAGATAAAGACAGTTTGGAATTTTATGAAGAATGGGCAATTAGAGATGGTGTATACGGTGCTTCGGCAACTTTTGATGAATTTGAAGTTAAACTAGACGAAGCAAAGTTTATTGTTAATCCGCAATTAATACAAATTGCTGATGAAAATACGAACGGTGACACAACGTATAACATTCCAACTTATGATGTATATGTTCCTTCAGAAAACATTAATAATCCGTTCCCCACTAAAAAACAATTTACTAGCTATGTGAACACAGCTGGTTATGTTCACAAAGAAGATGTAAAAGCAGGTTTATCAAATCTAGCTGACATAATAGGAGTAGGAACAAATGTTTTAGGAAATAATGAATATCTTTGGATATTTGGTGATAAAACTGAAGATTGGAATGTATACAAACATGTAAAAACAGATTTACAAGTCAAAGCTATCGACGACTATGAAATTATAAATGTGTCTACTGAAACTTTAACATTAGAAGAAATAGTTAACATTATTGATCGAGAACAGTCTGATTTTCTTTATCAACAATATCTAGACACTCAAGCAAAAATACAACAAGCAAATAGATTATCGGATCAAGCAATAGCTGAATCATTATTTGGCGATTTAGGCGCTTTTACAGAATCTAAAGCACTTACTTTTTATGTTGCAGAAATACAATTTAAACAACCAGTTGGCGATATACAAGTAAATGATATTATAGGTATAAACAATTTTTATGCACCTAATACTGATCAAGGCGGAAACCTTGCGGACAGTTCAGTTACTTTAAATGAGTCAGTATATAATTCATCAGTTAATTATTTCGGACAGGTTACAAGAAAAGAAAATGACACATTATATGTAAAATTTACAAAACAACTTCCTTCGGGATCTAATCTAACAGCAAATATTACAAAATTAGAGAAGGTAAGATTTACAGACGTCGGCGAAGCTAATCAAACATTACAGAAATCTTTTGATGACAATATGCGTATTTGGATTGATAATTTTGCCGAATCTAATAATTGGCAAGTACTCAAAAATAGTAATCAATTTGATTTATTAGAAAAAGTAAACGGACCTAGTGATACCGAAACAACATTTAGTGGAACATTTGGTGATAGTATTGCAGTAAACGATAATAATAATATTTTAGTAATAGGTGATCCTGAAAATGAACAAGGAAAAGTTTGGGTTTACAGTAGAAAATCTGCTTCTTCGTCTTGGACTTTAAATGATGTATTAGAGCCAGATACTAGCATTGGTAATAATTTAAAATTTGGTTCTAGTGTAGATATAAAAGGACCTCATATAATTGTAGGTTCGCCTACAGCATCTAATGTAAAAACCAAATACAAAGATGCGTTTTCAACGTCGGTATCATACTCCGAGGGCGATATTGTAAAATATAAAGATAGATTATGGGAATCAAAATTTGATCTAATTCCAGCGCTCGACGGAAACTTGTTTAATACTTTTAGCAGTGTTACTCAAGGTATTATTGATTCAAATCAAGAAAACAGAACAGAAACTTATTCTATACTGAATGTAGGAAATTATGCACTACGTACTGGTACTAGTATACCTGCATTTACAGGAGATGTAAATCATATACTTGTAAGAGTGCCTAAAACTTTATACGATAATACTCGTAATGCTGATTCATATCAAGCAAAATTTGCATGGAACACACTTACAAAAACCTATCAAGATCAAGAAACGCTAGTGCCAACAAATCCATTTAATTTAGAATATAATGGAATAGACGAAGCATTTTTTGAATCTCAACATATAATTAGGGAAGCTATTGATACAACATTATATTTTGCAAGTATTAACACTATTCCACAAGTAGGCGATGCAGTGCAGTCTTCAACTGGCGCAGGTACAGTTGCGTATGTTCACAAGAACGACGAAGACAAATATATAGTATATCTAAAAGATACTGTTGGTACATTTAATACTACTGCATCTTTGTTTTTACTTAATACTGGTGAATTTGTAGGAGATTTTGTAAAACAACTAGACGCAGATAGAATTGTATACGGCGGTTTTTGGTTTATCGAAACACCAACATATACAGTTACAAATGGTTCTACATTGACAGACGAAGGTCGAGGATTAATATACCTTGACATAAGTGAAGATTCTACTTACATTAATGATTATCACAACATATATGATACTAATACTACAATAATAGACAGTGAAAATAATGTAAATTCTTACATTAAAACTTTTAGCTATGAAGGTTTTCCTAATGCTGATAATGTAAATGGAGAAATTTTAAATACAAAATTTGCTGTTAGAGCACCGTCTGCATTTTTAGACACTTTATCTATAGGCGATGACGTTTACATATATGTAAATCAAATTCCTAATTACACGTTGGGCGTACAAAATCCTATTACTAATATTGGTTTGTCACCGGGGCAAATTAATAGAGAACACAATATTGTTGACATTTGGAATGGGTACATTAGTTTTGAATTTACAAAATTCCAGACTAACGGCGAACCTTATCAACCTAAAATTGGCCAAACAGTAAGAGATAAAAGTACTGGAGCAACAGCAGAAGTTGCATTCATAGAACGTAATGGCACAAATGTAAAAATATTTGTAAAAAATACAACAGGCACTTGGAGCAAAGGATTTGATTATGGTGACTTAGCAGCTATAGAATTTTTAGCAATACCTAGCGACCCTAGCTCGATTTATCAAATAGATAGAGAAATAGGAAATGTAAATGCTGTAAGTTTAGGAAATTCAGCTCAAGGAATAGGCGACTTATTAGTTTTTGAAAATACAGTAAGCATAGAACTTGACAATAGTTTAGAGATACAGTATACAGGTCAAAACGAATTAATAGATGCAGAATATTGGTTGTATACAAATAGACAAATTTTAGGTGCACCTATTACAAATGAATCACCTAGTATTATTAACAGCAATTGGAAAGAGATTTTCAACATTCCAGCTGATATAAACGGAGAAGCAAGTAATTTTACAAATGAAGGAATGTATTCTATATATAAGAGTTTAGGGCAGGGTCATGAACTAATAGGTAACTTTACAACACCAGATAGACAAAGTAATAGACATTTAGGATCTCAGGTAACTTTACGAATAGATGGTAGTAATCAAAAAGCATTTGTTGCAGCGAAAGGTGACGAAAGCATTGTATTACCTGGTAAAATATATTTTGTTAATAATGGTACTATAGACGGAGTTGATTATTCTTGGGACCTAGCTAAATTTAAGAAATACAAAGGTGCTTTTGACGAAACACTTAATTATAGAACAGGTGATATAATTTATCTTGATGACCCTGATGGCACTTTGTATGAAGCAAAAACAAATCTAGTGCCTAGTGTATTTAATATTGCTAATTGGACAGAGAAATCTGAATACATAGACTATGTAGGACATATACCTAACAATACAGGAACTGTAGTTATAAATGATTCAGTAGATTACTCTACTATATTAGATCAAGAACTACTAGAGACATTTGGCTCTACATTTGACGTATCGAAAAATGGAGATGTACTTGTAGCAAGAGCAACATATTTAGATAAACCGTCTAAAATTGTAGTCTACAGAAATATCAACGGGCTATATCAATTAAGTCAAACTATAATAACTGGTGACGATAGTACTAATCAGCTAGATAGCACAACTTCCGGTTTAGGCACACGGGTAGCAATTAGTGGTTCTGGATTATACATTGCTATTAACGAACCCTTAAAAGATACAATTAGAAAAAATGAAGGTCGAGTTTTAATTTATAAGCAAATTAACGGCTCGTTTGAATTACTGTCTGTTCTTGAAAATCAAAACTATGACAAAAATGAACAATTTGGCACAGAAATTGATTTCGACGGTGAAAAATTACTAATTAGCGCAAAAAATAGCGAATCAATTATTGATACAACATATGACAATAATAACACAACGTTTGATTACAGCTTTACACGGTTTGCATATACAAATGCAAATCAAGGAAAAGTTTACATTTATGATAATATCGATGATGAATTCCTATTAGCGCAAATCTTAAGTGCTCCAGATAATGACATTGAAAATTTTGGTTCTCAAATTGTTCTAAAAAACAATAACATATATGCAACTTCGACATTTAGAGATGATAGTATAGGACAAATTTATAATTTTAAACTTACAGATACCACAACTAATACAATGTGGTTAAAAATAAGAAGCCTTGAAGAAACAGTTGACCTTAGTAAGATTAAAAAAGTCTTTTTGTATAACAGAAAAACAGACAAAGTAATTAGGAATTTAGACTACATAGATATTATTCAAGGAAAAATAGCCGGAGTTGCAGAGCAAGAAATATCATTTAAAACACCAGATGATCCAGCTAGTTACAATATAGTATCAACTAGTAGTAGCTCTGACGAAGGTGAAGATGTAATTTTTGATAGTGGTTCGCCTTGGGCGGAAGAGTATGTAGGCAAAGTATGGTGGGATATTAGTAATGCTTCATTCTTAAATACATATCAAAATGACGTAATATATAACTCCCAAACTCAAAATACATTGATTGATAATAGCAGTATTGATGTGTACGAATGGGTAGAAAGTCGATTAACTCCGTCTGAATATGATTCTGTAGTTCAAGAAGGATTAATATCGGGTGGATTTAGTGTGTATGGTAATAGAGCATATACTGTTAAACAAAAATATGATGTTGTATCAGAACAATTTGTGCCAAGGTACTATTTTTGGGTAAAAAACAAAAGCACTATACCAAATGTAGAAGGTAGAAATATTAGTATTTCTCAGATAGCTTCTATTATTAGCAACCCTGTAAACGCAGGCATAGAATTTGTTTCTTTCTTAAATGGTAATTCATTCTTACTAAACAATGTAAAGAAATATTTAACAGATGATGATATAGTATTAAGTGTGCAAACTTTTAAGGTCGGCAATGAAGACAACAATTCGCACTTACAATATCAAATCACAACAGAAAATTTAGGTTCGAGTCAGCCTAATGATGATATTATCTTGAAATGGTACGACAGCTTAATTGGATACGACGATTTTCAAAGACCAGTTCCAGATCCAAGAGTTCCTATTAAATATAGATACGGAAACCTATTTACACCTAGACAAACTTGGTTTGAAAACAGAATTGAAGCTTTGAAACAGGTTGTCGAGCGTACAAATTATGTGCTAAAACAAAATCTCATCGTAGATAATAAAGATTTAACACCTTTATTTGATGCAGATCCTCCACCTACAAGCGAACAACAAGCTTATGACCAAATTGTAGATACTTATGATGATTTAACAGATATTAAAACAGAAAAGTTTACACAGGCAAAAATTTCTTTGGTTATCGAAAACGGTAGAGTTTCTAGAGTAGACATTGTATCAAAAGGTCGCGGATACAAAGTAGCACCTACAGTAGAAATAATAGGGCAAGGTTCGGGCGCTGTAATTTCTACTACTATTGATAGTGTAGGCAAATTAAGTTCTGTTGTGATAGAAAACGCAGGGCAAAATTATGATAAAGATACCATTGCTACTGTTCGTAGTTATAGAGTATTAGTAAATTCTGACTCTAACATCAATACCAAATGGGCTATATACGAAAGAGATACTGTATTCCAGGTATGGACTAGAGCAATTACTCAAAAGTTTGATACTACATTGTACTGGAATTATATAGACTGGTACGCAAAAGGGTATAATCAAAATACAGAAATAAATCATATTGTTGAAACAACACATGACATTTATACAGCTAATATTAATTTTAATCAAACTGTAAAAATTAAAAATGTAGGCACGGGTGGCTGGTTGCTCCTACGTAGAGTTAACACAACTAATAGTTTAGATTATACAATAGATTACGACACCATTGGTAGACAAAATGGAACTATAGAATTTTCAGAAAGACTTTACAAACCTTTACCGTTTGGTTATGATAGTAATAGTTTTGATATAAAGCTATATGATTTCCTACCAATTTTTGAACTTAGAATAATTCTTTATGCAATTAAGAATAACTTGTTTGTAAATGACTTGTTAGATGAATATAATAAACTATTTTTTGCTAGTATAAGATATTTACTATCAGAGCAAAATAATGCAGACTGGTTATTTAAAACAAGTTTTATAAAAGCAAAGCATAATGTCGGAAAATTAAGAAAAGATCTTACTTTTAATAATGATAATTTGCCTAGCTATGAAAATTATATAGAAGAAATAAAGCCTTATAAGACTAAAATAAGAGAATATTTAAGTATCTATGATAGATTAGAACCAGCAAGAGCTCTTACTACAGACTTTGATTTAAGAGTAGTCTATGATGATGAGTTGAATCGAATTGTTGTTCCTAAGACAAAATTCATCAACGATCAAATAGAAGTAGAGTCTAGATTTGTCGAAGATTATCCTAATAAAATTTGGTTAGACAACGCAAGTTTTGAAATAACGGCAGTTAATATTATAGATCCGGGTAGTGGTTATAGAACGCCGCCTATCATAAATTTAACAAGCAAGTCAGGCACTGGTGCAGAAATTAAAACATACATTGGAACAAATGGCAAATTAAAAAGATGTGAAATCATAAACCCTGGTAAAGGATATTTTTCAGTACCCGAAGTTGAAATTATTTCTAATATAACAGACTCTGGCACACCTGCAAGAATAAGTGTAGAAATAGGAAACAGTAAGACAAGATCTCTTACAAGTAAAATGAAATTTGATAGAATAACAAATAATTTTGTTGTAAGTGTTTTAGAGTCTACCGAATCTTTTGTTGCTAGCGGAACTTCAACTCAATACACTTTAAAATGGCCATTAGACATACGTACTGACAAAATTAAAGTGTATGTAAATGATATAGAATTATTACTTGGTGATTATACTTACGAAAATATTGAAGATAAAACAAAAAGCTATTTGAGATATTTAGGAAGAATAACTACAAACAATCCTCTAAGTGAAGGTTCAGAAGTAAGAATTGAGTACTCTAAATCTATAGAACTATTAAATGCTGCCGACCGAATAGGAAAATTGTATCTACCTCAAACAGAAGGATTAGGAAAAGAACTATCACAACTTATGTCTGGTGTAGACTACGGCGGTGTTGAAGTTAAAGGTTTAGAGTTTGATAACATTAAGGGCTGGGACAATGATGTATGGTTTAACAGTACTTGGGATTCTTATGTAGATACAAACGAAGATGAAATATTTACTTTTGATGGTTCTACTACACAGATTACATTAAGTTCACCATTAGAAGCAAATACAACCTATAACGTATACTTGAACAACACAAGATTAGATGATTCAGCATACGACGGGTCTACTATTGTAGATAACCCTAATGCTATTATGGAATCGTTAATTGGCGATGGCGTAACACAAACATTATATCTAGATGAATTTAGAATGCCAGGATCTGCTAATTATGCAGAAATAAAAGTAGTACAAGGCGATGTGCTTGTAATTAGAAAAACTTCGAGTGACGGTACATTTGCTCCTATGCCTGACAGTATTGATACAAACTTATCTGGCGGTAATTTAACATATGGTAATGCTCAGGGTTTATTAGCAAATGATATTACAATAGACGGAGATAATTTTGTAACTCCTAATACAAGCGGAAGCGTAGAAGAACATGTACCTGGACAAGTACTAGACACCTTAAACATCAAGGTAACACAAAAAGCTCAAGGCGGTTCTAGCGTAATATCGTCAGACACTTATTACGGCGACGGAAGTACAAAAATTTACAAAGTAAATGCAGATGTATTTTTAAATAATCAGATTATTGCAAGATTAAACGGAGATATAGTTGACACAGCAGAGTTTACTGTAGATTTTAATAATTCAAGCATAGAATTTAACACTGCACCTGCAAATGGAGATATTATATCTATAAGTAATTTCTCTGTAGGCGGCAACGATATTTTAGCTTCGGAATCATTAATAAGTGACGGTAGTACACTAAGCATAATAACAAGTGTGCCTTACAAAGAAAATTTACAAAGTATTGTATCAGTAGATGGCATAGAAAAAGAACATCAGCTTGTAAACGACGACGCAGGTAACACGGTTGTTGAATTTGCAGATTCCATACAAGAAAATGCTGAAATACAGTATAACATATACAATACTAGTGATCATATAAACTACAGTCAGTTGTCTATAGAAAACTTAACAGCAGATGGTAGTTCTACACAGTATGAAGTTCAAGAAGGTCAAACTAGATCTCTAAACGAATGGCAAGTAGTAGTCACTGTAAACGATCAAGTCTTAGATCCAGGATATTACGAAACCTTTAATTTGACAGCAAATGTTTTTGAATATTCTTTAAATAAAGAGCAAGTTGATTTAGGCAATATACCTGGTTATACAGTTGAGGTATATATAGATGACACAAAATTACAATACTTGCAAGACTATAATTGGGATTCAGACAGAGCTGCTGTAATTTTAGACAACAATGTTGTAAGTTTTGATGCAGGGCAGGATTTAAAGGTATATGTAAGACATAATGCAGAATATCAGTTTGGTAATTTTGTAAATGAAGAATTTATAGTAGATAATAATACTATTACATTTGACACAATATATGCTGAGAATGCAAAAATTAAAATTTATAGATTTAACAATGCTACGCATCAAGGTTTGATTAGAGATAGAATCACAGTTAAATCATTGTCTGGGTTACAAGAAAATACAAAAGAATGGAGAAAAATTTCCAACATAATAAACAAAAAAATTAATCTTACAACAGAAACTGTTGACGCACAGTATGTTTGGCTATCGAGAAATAAGCAATTACTGACGCCAAATGTTGATTATGTAATAGACTCTAGCAAAAAAGTAATAGAAATTATTACAGATGTAGATTTAGGCGATGAATTTTTAGTTATACACTTTGCGGCTGGCCCTGTACAAAGTGAACTTTCGTGGATACAGTTTAAAGATATTTTAAATAGGACACGATTCTACGCAATTACTAATAATCAAGAATATACTTTAGCTGACGATTTATATTGGTATGATAAAAAGCTTACTCTAAAAAATGCAGATAATCTTCCATCACCGGGCGTAAATGATAAGCCGGGAATAATATGGATAAACGGAGAAAGAATTGAATATTATGTAAGAGATGGTAATGTGATATCTCAGATAAGAAGAGGAACATTAGGAACTGGTGTTCCGGTACTGCATGAAAAATCTACAGAGGTTTTATACATTAATGATGAACATAGAATTCCTTACAAAGACGAAACGTTTAGTACAATCTTTACCGCAGACGGAACATCTAGCGAGTATGAATTAGACTTTACGCCAACAAGTGAGTCAGAGTTTGAAGTTTTTGTAGCAGGGTCTAGATTACGTAAAAATTCTATTGCTAGTTATAGATTCGAATATAAAGATGACCAAGGAAATGTAATACAACCTATTGATCAAGATTCACCAGAAGGCGACATAACTTTAGAGCCTGATTTTACTATCGTAGATGATAGTAAATTAGTGTTAAAAAATACACCACCTGAAAATGTTAAAATACTAGTAATTCGCAAGAAGGGAATGTCTTGGTATGAATCAGGTAAAAGTTTAAAAGATAGTGCTACGCCAGCAGCAGTGTTTTTACAAAATGTATCTAACTAAAAGGTCAGATAAATACAATTATTAGGATATAAAAATGAACGACGCAATGAAAGATTATAACGGAGTGCATATTGAGGGTCATATAAAAATACATGATCCTGACTCTGGCGAAGTATTAATTAATAAACGCAATGCTATACATTATGAAAACATGAGTATAAGTTTAGCAGAAAGTATAGGTAATTCAAGCAGCGGTTTTATATATCAAATGGCATTTGGTAATGGTGGAACAAGTGTTGACCCAACAGGCATTATTACTTACTTGACTCCTAACAGCACTGGCACTAATGCAAGTTTGTATAATCAAACTTACAGCAAAATTGTCGACGATAACAGTGTTGAAAACGTAGATCCGTTTAGAAATAAAATTGAAACTAGACACGTAAGCGGTACTAACTATACTGATGTTTTTGTGTCATGTCTTTTAGATTACAGTGAACCAGAAGGTCAAGATGCCTTTGATAATTCACAAACTACAGACGGAATATTTATATTTGACGAGCTTGGATTAGTATCGTATGATCCAAACGGTGAAGGTAGATTGCTTACTCATGTAATTTTTCATCCAGTGCAAAAGAGTCTTAATAGATTAATTCAAATAGATTACACAGTTAGAATTCAAAGTCTAACTGGGTTTAATGAGGAATAAAAATGGCCTACACTATAGAGTTCTCAGACAATACAACTAAAAATCCAATAGAGATAGAAGATAATACTATCAATACAGAAACCAGTTTAAAACTACCTGGTAAAAATTCTCTTGGATACGGACAAGTTATTGCAGAAAATTTAATTAGGTTACTTGAAAATTTTGCTAGTCCTGTAGAACCTATAAATCCAATAGAAGGTCAAGTATGGTACGATAACAATGCAGAGCAACTTAAAGTTTACGACGGAACGAAATTTTCAAGTGCAGGCGGATTGCAAAAAAGCTTAACAAGACCTGAAGTTGCTGATAGTGTAGATGGTGACTTGTGGGTTGACCAAGGCTCTCAACAGTTGTATTTGTTCAATGGTAACAATTGGATTTTAGTAGGCCCTGAATTCAGTGATGGATTAACTACCGGTGCTACTGTTAAGCAGATTGTAGCAACAGATAATAATGAATATAATGTAGTTGTATTAGAAGTAGAGCAAAATGCTATTGCTATTGTATCTAATCAAACATTTACACCAAAACAAACTATACCTGGCTTTATAGGAAAAGAAATAAAACCAGGTATAAATCTTGCAGTAACGCAACCAGATGCACTAGTAAATCCCGATCAATATGAAAACTTAGTAAAATATCATGGCGTAGCAGAAAAAGCAGAAAATTTAATCATAGGCGATAAAGTAGTAAGCGCAGGCAATTTTTTAAGAAGTGATGTCGAAAGTACAACACAATATCCTTTGCGTATACGTAATGCAGATGCGTTAAAATTAGGCGTAAATAACGAAATATCGTTCTCAATTGATAATATAAATGGAGTTATTAGTAATAGTGTTCAAAACGGTAATATTGACTTTAGACTTAGACAAGCTGGGCAAACAAAAACTATATTAAGTTTAGCAAGTGATCAAAAAGTAGGTATCAATAATCAAGCACCTGAAGAAGCTTTAGATGTAGATGGAAACATTGCTGCTACTGGTAATATCAAAGGTGCAGGCGGTGTTGAATCTACAGATTTTCAAACTGGATCACTTGTAATTACAGGCGGCGCAGGGATATCAGGCAATTTAAATGTTGGAGGCGGTGCAACATTTAAAGAAGGTTTAGTAATTGGTAATTTAGACATTCCAGAAAATGATCCAAGGAATGACTTAATTATACCTGACTTAGACAGTGCTCGCAATATAGGTAGAGCCGATCTTAAATTTAAAAACATTTATGCTTCTAGTTTTGTAGGCAACGTGCAAGGAAATGTTTTTGGATCAGTAAGTGGTAATGCAGGCACCGCATCTAGATTAACAAACAGCACAGTATTTCAGTTTACTGGAGACGTAGAGACAGTTTCTAATGATTTTGATGGTAGCACAGGTACTACAAAAACATTTAATTTGACCATTGCACCTACAGTTATTAATACCAAAGACTTAACAACAGAAACATTTAATTCTGATCAAATACTTGTAGAAAGACTAGATGGCTTGAACACTGGTCTTAAAAGAATTACAAGACAAACTTTTTTAAGTAACATACCTGGAGTCATGCCAGTAGGCGGAATGATGATATGGCCTACAAGTACAGTGCCTTCGGGGTGGGCTTGGTGTAATGGAGCAGAGCTAGATATTAACATATATTCTCTGTTGTTCAATGTTATAGGATATACTTATACACCAGTTGATGGTTTGGGAAATCCAACATCAACTGAAGGAACTTTTGTATTACCAGATTTACGAGGCAGATTGCCTTTAGGTGCGTATAATATGGGCAGTACAACACCATCTGCAGATACCAATAGAGTAACAGGGGCTAGTGCGCAAACAATAGCAGCAGTAGGTGGTAATGAAGAAGTTAGTATTGATGTACAAAATTTACCCGAACACGAACATGATTTAAAATCTAGTACAGGACAGCAGTTCTATGCCTATAGGGAAATACAAGAAACACCAACACCTAGTGGAGTGTCAAGTGGATCATTTGAAGTTGCATTAAGTAATACTAGTGAGAGAATCGCATCCAGTGGCGGCGTACTTAATCCTACAACAGGTCTACCATTAGATGTTACAAATCCACATTTAACAATGAGCTACATCATCTATACAGGAGTTAATTGATGAGTTATAGGATTAATAAAACCAACGGTGATATATTAACAGATCTAATAGACGGTGTGCTAGATACTACATCAACTGATCTTGCATTAATAGGGCAAAATTATTCAAACTTTGGCGAAGCATTAAACGAAAATTTTGTTAAATTATTAGAAAATTTTGCTTCAACTACTGCACCTGAGAATGCATTACTAGGTCAAATTTGGTTTGATATTGCACAAGGTAGATTACTTGTATATAATGGTGAAAATTTTGTTACTGCAAACGGCAATATAGTAGGAACTGTAGCAAGCAACGCTGATATCGGTGACATTTTTATTGATACTGGTGTAGACCAATTGAAATTTTATAACGGTAGCGAATATATTACCGTGGGCCCTGCGTATACAAAGGCACAAGGAAAAACAGGCACAGAAGCAATAACGTTAACTGATACAGTAGGTGTGCCTAAAACAGTACAAACTCATTATGTAAATGGTTTTTTAGTAGGTATATCTAGTAGAGAAGAATTTACGCCAATTAATACTTTTGGTATATCATTATATCCAGCAAATACACCTATCAAAATTGGTTTTAATCCTGTAGATGTTGACAATTATAAATTTAGAGGAACAGCCCTTTCAACAGACACACTTGTTGGCGCAGACGGTAACAATTATTCTCCAAGTAATTTTGTTAGAAATAATCAAAGAGATAGCGAAAACGTATTAGTTGATCAAAACATAGAATCAGGATTATTTGTAAAAGGCACAAGTGGTCTATCTATAGGATATCAAGACTCAAAATATGGAACATTAAAAGTTGATACTTCAACAACAAATACTGTCTTAGATATAGAAAGACAAAATAACGATTTTGCAATAAGAATTCTAGACGATACAACACGAGTTGATGCTTTATATATAGATAGCAGTGAAAGTAGGATTGGCATTTTCAATAGTGCACCAGCTTCAGAATTAGACGTGACCGGCACTGTGACCGCTACAGAAGTAGTAAGTGATTTTAAAGGTAGCGTATTTGCAGACGATTCAACTCTTCTAGTAGATGCTGTAAATGGAACAATACCAGGATATATTAGTTTATCTGTACTGCAAACTGAAGTAGCAGCAAGCACTAACTTTGCAGACTTCCAAGCTAGAATTGCTGCATTGTAAAATCTAATAAATTAGGCTAAATACTTGTAACTGAGAGGTTAAGCAAGCATGGCATATACAATTAATACCTATGATAATGATGTATTAACAGTTGTCGAAGACGGCACTATTGATCAGTCCACTGATCTTAAACTAGTTGGGCGTAACTATGCAGGTTACGGCGAAATACAAAATGAAAACTTTGTATTTCTACTTGAAAATTTTGCAGGAGCAAACCAACCACCGAGAAAACTAACTGGACAAGTTTGGTACGATGCTGGTTCCGGACGCTTAAAATATTGGAACGGTGTTCGCTGGAGAAACACCGGTGGTACAGAAGTTGCACCAGAACCGCCAGTAGGACTATTAGAAGGTGACCTTTGGTGGGATAATGATGATTTGCAGTTGTATGCGTACACTGGTAATGAATTTATTTTAATTGGTCCTCAAGACGCAGGCGATGGTGAAACACTTTGGAAAAGTGTATTAATACGTGATACACTAGGAATTAATCACCAGGCAATTATTGCGGTAATTAATGATGTAACAGTTTATATTGTAAGTAATGACAACGAGTACACCATTGACCAAGCAGTAAATGCTTATCCGGGATTTGATAATGTATTTCCCGGTATGACGCAACTTAACACTACAACTACTGATCCAGCTGGCGATGCTTACGGTCCGGGTGTAACTTCAAGTGATCATATATTCTGGGGCACTGTGCGTAATGCAGAAATGCTAGGAGGCGTACTAGCACAATATCACATTAAAGAAATCCCAGGTATTACAACTCAATTACAAGAAGCAGTAGATGTTAACAACGACGGTGGTGTAGCAATAGGTGCTAGTAAAGATTTACAACTTTTCATAGAAAATGGTAATGAAGCAGTTATACAAAATCAACAAGGCTTAGTAACAAAGTTGCGTGTGAAAAGCGGCGGCGGCGCAGATGTTGATGTTGTACAAGCAAAAGCTGGAGAACTATTACCGGGGCCAGGCCAAAGTGTTAATGTAGGTAGTGCAGCAAGTCCGTATATTGACATGTATGCAAGTAACTTTATCGGTACTGCTAGCGATGCACTAGGATTAAGAGTTGGTGGTACAGTATATCCAGGTAGCGTTGATACAGCAGCAACTGGTACTGGAAATACAGTTGCTATACGTGATGCAGGCGGCAATTTAAATGCAGTACTATTCCAAGGTACAGCTACTAAAGCAAAATATGCTGACTTAGCTGAAGTTTATACAACAGACAAAGATTATGCAGTAGGCACCGTAATGACGGTGAGCACATATGAAGATACAGAAACTAAAGAATATACTGAAAATTCTTTTGCAGCTATAGGAGTTATTTCTAAGAAACCAGCACTGTTGATGAATGCCGAAGCTGAAGGACAAGCAATTGCACTTAAAGGCCGTGTGCCTGTAAGAGTTACAGGTCCTGTAAATAAAGGTGATAGAGTTTGGGCTTGCAATAATGGCTGTGCAAGTGTAGAACAAAAGTTTCATCTTGTAGGCATAGCGTTAGAAACAAATATAAATACTGACGAAAAGCTTGTTGAATGTTTTTTAATGGTGTAAGGAATTATTGTGGCAGTTGAAGTCGGTGATATTATTGGAGCAGCTGAGTTTGAAGATCTTAGAGCAAAAGTTGTAAGAATTATCGGAACTCCTACAGGATCCTGGAGTATTAATACTATAGGTACTACAGCGGGTTACTTTAACCCGCTAAATGCAGTACCGGTAGTTGCTGAAGAATTAATAACAGCAGCAGACTGGAATCTATTAAGACAGGACATTATAAGAGCATATGTGCATATCAATGGTAATGAACCAACTGGTGATATAGCTATGCCTGAACTGTCTAATAATGACACAGTTGATGCTGACATATACAACACTTGGGAAGCAGTTCAATTACAAAATACAAACAATAGAAATACCTGTCATCCTAGTCAGAAAAGTCTAAGTAATGCTAGTATTGGAAGTATATCAACACCGTGGAACGGAATTCAAACACATGTGTTTGATATGGTTTGGGAAAGTGAAAATCATAAAAAAGGATTTTTTAATGCAGGCGGCGTGCTTAGATTAGGCGGGAGTGCATCTCTTCCTAATAGTCCTGAAGATAAAGATACAGATTGGGCTAATATTGTGGCAAGTATAGGCACAGTTGAAATTAAAAATCTTAGTATTACAAGTAGCGGATTAGGCACTATTAAAATAGCACAAACTAATGGCAGCGGTGTTACTTATGCTGGATGGTGGGCAATAGATGCATTACCTTTGAATACACTTACAAAACTCTACACTTTGAATGCTGGAGATGTATCTGGTTTTCCTAATTATGACGAAAACTATTACGAAATTGAAGTAGAAAAAATTTCTGAGACACGTTATAGATTTACAGTGACCTTTAATGATGCTGATACTGGCGACCCGAGTGTAGATGAAGACGTGAGAACAAATATTAATAGTAATGTGTTTGTGGAAACCCCTAGCGGAGATTATATAAGCTTGCCTGTCCCTGTATTTTCTGAAGGACCTGGTAATAGTTTAGTATTGGCATAAAAAATGGGCACAGTAACATCAGTAGCAACTACAAATAGTATTACAGCAACAAAGTATAACGATCTAATTAATGAAGTAAATGCAATAATAGATACACCTAGTGGATCATATGTAAATGATGGCACAGAAGGAACTATCCAAGGTTATGGCTCATCTATAACACAAGGTAGCACTGTAACTGATGTCGATAAAATTACTGCTGATGATTGGAACACAGTTTCCAATATTGTTAACTTGGTTACAGGGCATAGAACCGGCACTAGCGGTAGCCTTCCAACTTTAACATCAACTGAAAAAATAACCGCAGCAAAATACAATGCAATAGCCGCGGCTCATAATACAAATTATGGTGATAGATTTACTGTTGATAGTACAAATACAAGTTTAACAACAGCTACTACCGGTACACTAGCTGCTGGCTGGAATGGTAATAATCAGCATGTTTTTAACATTGTTTTTGCGTCTGAAAATGATAAATTTGTTTTTTTTAACACAGGTGGCAGTTTGCGCATTACTGCAAGTGCGACATATACCGGTTCAGAAGCAAAAAGTATTGACTGGCGTAATATGGTTAATAATTTAGAGCAGGTTGATATATTTGCAGATAGTATAACCTATACAAATAGTGCGTATGCAGGATCAACTAAATTAGCATCGTACGAAGGATGGTATTTTTTAGATGGTAAACCTAACGGTACTCCTGATACAGAAATATATAAGTTTACCAGCGATATAGACGGCGGAGATGCTGTATATAATGAAAATTATGTAAGATATAGGTTTAGACGAGCTAACGATACTACATATCAAATATTTTTAGATTTTTATGATGCGGATGTAGGCGATACTCTTAATGATGAAGATGTACAGACAGTAGTTACAACTACTGTAGATGTTATTACACCTACGGGTACTTTTGCTGCAACTACGCCTACATTTAGTGCAAATGGTAGCACAGTAGGATTTACGGCAACTTATTAATTTCTTGACTTTGTTATTTTTTACTATATAATAGTAACATGGATCAAAGATTAGTTAAAGCTTTAGAAGCTAGTAAAAATTTAGAATCAATCAATAGACAAAGAGCTTACATATACGATAAGTTTTTAGAAAAATTACAAGTGTATTATAACGGCGGCGCCTTCACAGCTGATGCTGAATTAGTGCGACAAATCGGCTTGTTTTTGTCTAAAGATGAAGAAGACGCAGTCTTTCTTGACAACGATAATATACCAATCTGTGTTACTAACTTGTATGACTTTTATCATATAGTTTGGAATACCTATAATGTTGCTTTAAAACAGTACAAAGCTGATTATGATAATATTGCCGATTTAATTAGGAACAAAAGTGTCTAGCGGAGTATTATTGTTTGCAATTAATAATGAAACAGTTGACTATGTAAAACAAGCAATATACTGTGCCAAGCGTGTAAAACGATATTTAAAATTACCTGTAACTGTTGTTACAAACGATACAGATAATTTTCAAAAATATCCGTTTTATTCTAAGTATGTAGATAATATTGTAGTTACAAATACTCCCGATTTTGAGAATTATCGTACATTTACGCAAGGATCACTTAAGATTAGAGATCTATGGCATAATTCTAATAGAGTAGATGCTTATACACTGACCCCTTACGATAAAACATTGTTAATTGACACAGATTTTATTATTGCTAATTCTAATTTATTAAATCTTTTTCAAAGTAACAATGATATATGTATTGGTAAAGCATATAAAGACTTTGCAGACACAGTACCTCAAGTTAAACAAGGTAGAGTATCTAAGGCTAGTATTCCTTTATACTGGGCAACGGTAGTATACTTCAAAAAAAGCAACTTAGCAAAAAATATTTTTGATTTAGTAGGCTTTGTAAGAGATAATTGGAGTTACTATCGGTCGTTGTTTAATGTTACAAGTACAAAATTTAGAAATGATTATGCATTTAGTATTGCAGCACATATTATAAATGGTTTTACTGAAAGTAAAACTGTAGTCGACCTGCCTTATACACTGTATAATTCATTTGATGTAGACATACCGTTATCAATAGACAACAGTACTATTAAAGTATTGTCTAATAATAGAGGTGATTATAATTTACATGTAATGAAAAATACCAATGTGCATTTAATGAATAAGTTTGAGTTAGATAAAATTATTGACAAGGACTTTGCAAATGAATAAAGGAGTGTGTGTAGTAGCACAAAATAATACTAAATTTAACTATGTATTGCAAGCTTGCTATCTAGCCCAAAGTATAAAAAAATTTAGTAAAGACGAAAAAATAAGTATTATTACTAACGATAAAGTGCCTGATGAAAAAATACATTTGTTTGATAAAATTATTCCAATTGAAAATGATTTAACTGAAATTAATGAGTGGAGAATTAATAATAGGAAGCTTATTTACAAATTAACACCGTACAATCGTACTATAGTTTTTGACACAGATGTGTTGGTATTGTGTAATTTATCTAATATATGGGATGAGTTACAAGATACTAAATTATATTTTAGTACAGAAATTGTAAATCATAGAGGGCGTAAGATCATCCAAGATTATAAGCATAGGAAAGTATTTTTAGCAAATAATTTACCTAACATTTACAGTGCATTTTTTTACTTTGAAAAAAATGAAACAAATGATAACTTTTTTGATAATTTAGAATTAATAGTAGATAATTTTGATGATTTTGCTAACATATTCACTCCTAAGCAAAAACAAGAATTTTGCAGTATAGATGTCGCCGCAGCAATGTGTGTTAAATTATGCAATATTAAATTAGATAAAAATAAATTTAATCTAGTTCACATGAAAACACCTTTGCAAGGAGTTCGAAACATTCAAAGTTGGACTGAAAGTTTGATGTACTATGCAAGTGCTGATGGAATTTTTATTAATAATTATAAACAACACCAATTTTTACACTATGTAGAAGATAATTTTATTAATGATGATATTAAAGATTGGCTAGATGACTGATGTTTTATCTAAAATTTGACAAAAATACAGGAACTATTTTAGGATGTATCAATTTTCATGACAACACTTTAGATTTACTGGAAGTAAGCAAGCAGCAATATGTAGATTTTGTAGAAGGAAAAGTTAATCTTCACAGTTTTCAAGTTCAAAAAATACATGATGTATATTGCCTAGTAGAAAAAAAAGCAATCAATAATTTTACTGTTAGCTATAAAAGTTTTGTGAATGTAAAAAATAATGCAGATAGTACAATAATAATCACAAAAGTAGATAATATTTTAAAAATTACTTTAACGGACCAAGCAGATATTGAATCTGTTACTAGCAGTTGGATAGTTTTTTATGTAACTGAAAAAAATTCACCACATAATTTACTTGATACTATAACTTTGTCCGTAAACGAGCTATTTGAAAAGCGCTGTATTGAAATAAAAATTTCAGATAAAATTAATGTACCAATAAGTATCTTTACAAAGAAAAATTTACCTATGAGTTTTGAGAATGACTAATATATTGAAACCTGCTGATTATGACGTGATTTTTTTAAGTTATGATGAGCCTAATGCAGAAAAAAATTACAATGATTTAATTAAAAAAATACCATGGGCAAAACGGGTGCACGGTGTTGAAGGTTCTGATGCTGCACATAAAGCATGTGCAAAATTATCTGATACAGAAAGATTAATTATTGTAGATGCTGATAATGTAATCAACGGCGACTTTATAAATCAAGAACTTGTTTTTCAAGATCATGTTGACTTAGAAAACAGTGTTGTAAGTTGGAGCGGTCGGAATATAATTAATGGATTAGTGTACGGTAACGGCGGCATCAAGTCATGGCCAAAACATATAATCGAAAATATGAAAACACACGAGTCAGCTGATCCAAATAATATCCAAGCTCAAGTAGACTTTTGCTGGGATGTAGAATATTGCCAGATAGATAGAGTATGTAGTACAGTATACAACAATGCAACTCCGCATCAAGCATGGCGTGCTGGATTTAGAGAAGGCGTAAAAATGACTCTAAGAGAAGGTGAAAAAGTAGATCTTGCTAATTTTCATAAAATACACAAGAAAAACATGGACAGATTACGTATTTGGCAAACTGTAGGATTAGATGTAGATAATGGTATATGGGCAATGTATGGTGCCCGCCTTGGCACTTATCTTACAAATTGCACTGATTGGGATTATGTTAATGTCCGTGATTTTGAATATGTTAATAAGATGTGGACTGACACATATTCTAAAATGGGCGAAGAAGATCTTTTATACGAAATGGAAATCCTTGGAGAACACTTAGTAAATGAGCTCAGCATGGATGTACCGTTAGATGTATATAACGAAGATCAAAGCAAAATGTTTAAGAGCATGTACGTTAACCCGCCTCGTATCGGCCATAAGTATTTGAAAACAGAAAAAAGCCATTATGATATAGTAATGATAACCTACGATGAACCCGAAGCAGATAAAAATTATGACGAATTGTTAAAACGTTTTCCTAGAGCAAAAAGAGTACACGGTATAGAAGGTATTCATCAAGCACACATAGAAGCTGCAAAACAAGTTAATTCTGATATGTTTTGGGTAGTAGACGGCGACGCAACTATTGTTGATGATTTTAACTTTGATTATATTACTCCTGAAAACGAAAAAGACTATGTAAAGGTATGGAGAAGTAAAAACCCAATTAACGGTCTAGAGTATGGCTACGGTGGTGTAAAGCTGTTGCCACGTGCACTTACAGAACATATGGATATATCAAAAACTGATATGACTACAAGCATAAGTTCTAAATTTAAGCCTATGCCAACTGTAAGTAATTTAACAAATTTTGCAGTAGATGAATTTAGTGCTTGGCGTAGTGCTTTTAGAGAATGTGTTAAGTTAGCAAGCAAAGTAATCGACCGTCAAAAAGATAATGAAACCGAAGAAAGACTTAAAACTTGGTGTACGCATGCCGAAGGACCTTTGAAAGATTGGATTTTAAAAGGTGCTAATGAAGGTAGAAATTACGGAAAAAGTAATAAAACAGATCCCGAAAAGTTAAAGAAAATAAATGATTTTGAATGGTTACACGCAAAGTTTCAATCTGTTGCGTTTGTGCCTAGCAATACATTTGATAATATAGAATACCCAGAGCAAGAAGCAGTGGTATCGTTAGATGAAGGTATAGAAAGTCAAATTAAAAGCAGTGTAATTATACCTAAGTCTATGAACATTATTGATACACTAGATAGATTTGAAATATTGTATCAAGGACAAATTTCAAATGTAAGGCGTATGTACAACGATCATGATTTGTCCAGTATTTTTAAATTGACAGAAAATGATGACTTACGGAAAGCTGTACTAGAGAATAACTTATACAGTTTATCTAGGTTATTGCCTGATTTAAAAGATGAATTTAGTTTATTGTCTAACAACTATCATGCGTTATGGCGTATATTAGAAAAATACACAAGTAGCTTATTTGTAGAGCCTTTGAAAAAATTAAAAGATAATGAAAATTTTAATTTTGATTGCTTCTCTCGAGGACAAATATTAAGTAAAAAATGGTTAGCAAATACAGTGTCGTCATTAGACGCAATAGAAAATTTAGGTATAGTATTTTTATGTGCTGGATGGTATGCAACAGTTGTGCCGCTATTACGAGAGCATGGTGTAGATTTTACTAAAATGTACAGCTTTGATAGTGATCCTACTTGCTGGAAAATTGCAGAACTGTTTAATAAAGATATAGTAGCAGGCGATTGGAAGTTTAAAGCACAGACAATGGATATACATAACATTGATTATTCCTTTTTTGAATTTAAAACTTTAACAGCACAAGAAGATAGAGAAGTAACTTTAGAAGCAAGACCGGACACAATTATTAATACAAGCTGTGAACATATAGAAAACTTTACTTTATGGTATGATAGATTGCCACAAGGAAAGTTGTTAATATTACAAAGTAATGATTTGAAAATAGATGAGCATATTAATAGATCGAGTAATTTACAACAGTTTGAATCACAAACGCCAATGTCGGATGTACTGTTTTCAGATGAATTAAATTTAGAAGGTTATACAAGGTTTATGAGAATTGGATATAAGTAATCTAAGCGTTAGAGATTTGCAAAAAGAAAGTGCTCGTGCTTTGAGCACTATGCAAGCTACTAATAATAACATACATAAGTTTAATAAAAAAGCACATCACAATAGTCATAACTGGTATATTGCAGTTATTGAATGGTATGTGGATACATATGGCGACCTTCCTAGTAAAATTGGGCCAGGAAAAGACATTAAGTTGATTTTGGAATAAAAATGGAATTTTATAATAAACAAGATATCATTAATATAGAATTTTCAAAATTTGTTAAAAAAGTAGGTATTAAACTTAGCGGCGGTATTGATAGTGCTATAGTTTGTTATATGCTTGCATTGTATGTAAAAGAAGAACGTTCCGATACTGTTATTCACCCTATAAGTTGTATAGCAGAAAATAAACCATTTCAAGAAGTTTATGCAAAAAGAGTAATGAATAAAATTACAGAACTTACAGGTGTTAATTTTGGTGAGCATTTTATAGGCACAATAAGAACAGACGCTGCGAACAATTACATTGGAGATATGAGCGATATAGTAATGGATTTGTATAAACAAAAAAAAATACAAGCACATTTTGTAGGTTTGACTGCAAATCCTAGTAAAAAGAAAGCACCCGAACTATATGACGGCAAACATATTTACGATAAAGGTCGTAAAAAGAAAAAACATCATAAAAAACCACAACGTTATGGGGTTAGATCATTTCGACCTTTAATCAATATTGATAAACGCGGTGTACAAGAGCTGTATAAATCTTTAGGTGTGTTAGACAGCTTATTACCTGAAACTCGTAGTTGTGAAGTTTTTACAGAAAATTGGTCAGTAATTTGTAAAGATTGTTGGTCATGCAGAGAGAAACACTGGGGATTTGGTCACTACTAATGTACAAGTATGAAAATATACGAACCATACACTTAGAAAATACACAAAATTGTCAGGCAAGTTGTCCAATGTGTGATCGTAACCAAAACGGTGGCGCAATAAATCCACATATCGATCTTAGCGAATTAACACTTGATGATTGCAAGCGTATTTTTAAACCAGAATTTATCCAACAATTAAACACTATGTACATGTGTGGCAACCTAGGCGACCCTATTGTTGCACGGGATACACTTGAGATATTTCAATATTTTAGAAAACACAATTCTAAAATGTGGTTATCAATGAATACAAATGCAGGTGCAAGAGACGAAGCATGGTGGCAGGAACTTGCAAAAACTTTTGGTCGTATGGGCGCTGTTATTTTTAGTGTAGATGGAATGTCCGATACTAATCATATCTATCGTCAAGGTGTAGTATGGGATAACGTAGAACGCAGTATGCGAGCATTTACAAATGCAGGCGGCCGTAGCCGATGGGATTTTTTAATATTTGAGCATAATCAACATCAAGTAGAACAAGCCAAATTATTAAGTGAAAAAATAGGTTTTGAAAGATTTGTTGCAAAGAAAACTGGTAGATTTATAAGTGCAAAAAGCGAAAAAAAGGAAACACACCAAGCAGTGGATCGTAAAGGAAATAAAACTGCTGAATTAAAAAAACCTAACGCACAGTATCAAAATGCAGCTATTAAGCAATATGACGATATCAAACAAAAACACGGTACGATGGATGCATATTATGATCAAGCTGAAATATTTTGTAAGGTAAAAGACGAAGGCAGCTTGTTTATTACAGCAGAAGGTCTTGCTATGCCGTGTTGTTGGACCGCAGGTCGTATGTATAAATGGTGGCATAAAGATCCAAAAGTTGAACAAGTATGGGATTTTATAAAAAGTGTTGGTGGAAAAGATGCTATCAGTGCAAAAAAACACGGATTAAAGGCGGTATTTGATACAGGTATATTTAACAACATAGAAGAAAGTTGGAATAAACCTAGTTGCAAAGCTGGAAAGTTGAAAGTCTGTGCTATGAAGTGTGGTAAGGAATTTGATCCTTTTTCGGAGCAATTTAAATAATGAAATTAAAAACTTTGCAAGATAATTTGTCAGAAAAACCTAGATGGCCAGACAATGCTGCTTTGAATTACATTTTTCAAAATTATAATTTTTTTATATATCCGGAATATAAATTAGAAAAATTAAATAATATTCCTAGTGCGTTTGCAGACTATATGCCGAGTCGAAGACTTAGAAACTTATATAGCAACCTAGATTATAGAATGCTATCTATGTATCATAAACTTGAATTATGGCTACAGGGAACAATTGATTTATGTAATTTTATTATAACTGACATTGATCAAAACGGAATTTTTATGCCTATTCAAAAGTTTTATGAAGCAGTGCACCCCGGTAATAAACGATTATTAATAGCTAGATATTTAAATTTAGACACAGTGCCAATTCTTGAGCAAACAAAAAGTACAAAACCTATCAAAAAAACTAGTTACACACAAATTAAAAATCAAGATGAAATTATATCTAATTTTGGTAATGATATTAGTGTGCAAATACGTAATAAAGAACGCTTAGAAATAAGCTGGCACGGTTTGTCTAGTTTTAGGGATGATAACGGATATGATGATTGGTTTAGAAAAAGTGAAAGCAGACCTAGTTCATGTAATTACAGAGAGTATCTATTAGAATATGGGCTAGAAGTTATAAATCCTGTAAGCAAAAAAGTTTTAGTAAATAATAATTTTGTAACTGATATGAAAACAAAGTCTCCTAAGAATGAAGTTTATATCGAAGTTCTTGATAAAGATATTATGTATCAAAATTTTGATTTTTGGGAATTATTTTTTCATATAGATCCCGATATAAGAATTAAAGAATGCGAAACAAAAAAAATACGTATTGTTAATCTAACTGCAAATAGTGATAAAGAATTATTTAATTGTAAATTATATAATACACTAGTACGTAAGAAGATAAAATTTTGATAAATTACAATTTTATATACAAAAAGATATCTAGTAGTTATACATTTTTTAAATTTGATGATTTACTGGAAAAATCAGTCTTTGACGCACTAGTAGATGAATACCAAAAATTTCCATTTGATACTTTTTCTGGCCAACGAACTGACGTCAAAAATAGAATATTTTGTAATTCTATTCAGTCTAAATTATTATACGAGTTAGGTAAAGAATTCGATACTGCTAAATGTAAAGAATTTTTTGGAAATGTGTGTAATCAAAACTTTATTAAATGTAAGACAAGAATTGAACTTTGTAACGATGCTAAAGGAAGCTATCTACACAGTCATGTTGATGATAAAGCAAAGTTGTTTACTTTGCAAGTTTATTTAACATCATTGCAAGACAGTACGATATTAAACAATAGTCAAGTTGCAGCAAAAGAAAATTCTGGTTGGTTTTTTAAAAACACAGGAACCGAATATCATAGTCTAAAACCGTTAAGTAATGATAGAAGTAGTATTATTGTAAACTACGTAAATGATCAATGGAGAAATCAATCAGTTTTAGTTAACTAATAGCTTTCCCTAAGTTATACAGCGGAGCTAACAGTGGAATATCTTGGCAAAGATCAGTACCTCTTTTAATGTCTAGTGCATTTACGCCGTTGTACCATGCTTTTAAATTTCTATAATTGTTCAAACTATAGCTTTTTTCATGCTGTGCTGCTTTTCCGTCTCCAGTTAACCAGTCTAACCATTTATGTAAATTATCTTCCCAGCCTACTGGATGATTTCTTGATTGTATTGATTTTGTTAAAGAATCAATTGCTGTTTGTTTGACATCTGAATTATAGTTTAACATACTCGGATTGGTAGTTTCGTTTGTCCACACAGTTAGTTTACCGTATACCGTTTTATTTTTACAGTTTTGAATAAACCATTCACCTAATTCATGAATATTACAAGCATTAAACATATTATAGCAAGTTTGGATTTTTAAATTTATATTAGTATTTGAGATCTTTTCATAGGTCGCTAACCATTTTTTATCAGTATATCCCCACCTTATATATTCTCCTATTTTTCCGAAACCGTCATTGCTCATAACAACATCTGCATTGTCGCCCCAGTGTACTAGATAGTCTTCTATTATATCTGTTCCTTTGTAACTTTTAGTAACACTACCGTTTGTGTGAGTCCAAATGTTTATTTTTTTGTGTAGTTTTTTCTTTAATAATACTTCAAGCAGTTCGTATATATCTTCGTTCAAAAATGGCTCTCCGCCATTAAAATGAATACGCCTTATAGTATCTTTATGACGCAATATGTAATCTATTTTATTGTTATTAGAATTTGTCCAATCTTTAGTATCAATGTGATATGATGATGGATTTTTGCCGTTGAGTATAGCAAATTCTTTTTTGAAATTTTTGTTAATAGTTGAACTTAGATCAGGAACACAACCTATGCATGCAAAGTTACATTTATTTGACCAAAGCAAATCTAACCATTCCGGTTTATGTTTATGTAAAGTACCGTCTGAGTCTGTGTTTTTTACTAGGTCGGCAATAACTGCTTCAGTACTCATTTTGTTAGCAGCAATTCTGTTAATAGAATGATTTCCTGCTTCTTCTTGTACCCAGCATTCTTTACACTGTTCTGGCTTTTTGCCTTCTAAAAATTCTTTTCTAACACTCTTAGCATGATCACTGTTATACATTTGCTCAAAGGAACTTTCTGTATTTTTTCCAATTGGCCATCTTGTCTTACAACATGTGTTAACTATTCCGTTTGGGCCTTCATGTAAACTATTCCATGGACTTGCACAAAAACTTTCACCGTAAGCATTTGTTAGTTTGGCATGCATTAAATTCTTGCCGCTATTTTTATTCATAAATATATTTATTGGAAGCGATTAATGCAAATAAAAAATATACAACGAGTAGAATTAGAAATTTCCAGTGACTGTAACGCAGCATGTCCGGGATGTGCTCGGACTCAAAATTTAGATATTTTAAAACCACAGAACTTAACACTACAACAAATTAAAAATTGGTTCCCAGACCCAAAAGGAATAAAATTCAAGTTTTGTGGAGTTCTAGGAGATCCTATTGTAAATCCTGAATGTTTAGAAATAACACAATATCTAGTAGAAAAAGGTGCATTTATACAATATAGTACTAACGGAGGACGTAACAGTGCTTCGTGGTGGAACGAACTAGGTAAGTTAAATATTAAGGTAAATTTTTGTGTAGACGGTACGCATAGTAATTATATATATAGAGTTAATACAAATTTTGATATAATCAAACGGAACATGAAAGCGTATAGTGACGCAGGCGGCCAAGGAACGTGGATATACATTGTTTTTGATCATAATGAACACGAAGTTGATGAAGCTAAAAAATTAGCAAGAGAATACGGATTTGATTTTGCAACCCGTACTGGTATGAGGAATAGTTATCATGATTGGGTATCAAAAATCGGTAAGAAAAACGATAAAACCGATGTAGTAATAACAACTAGTGGAGCAAAAGAGCACAGCAAAAAAGCAGTAGTAGCCGAGCTTGATAAATTTATTACAAATGAAAATAAATCAGAACAGCAAACAAAAGAAATATTATCAAGTATTGATTGCAAATTTTATCATGGAAAAGAAATTTTCATCGCAGCTAATAGTACTGTTTGGCCGTGTTGTTTTCTATGGGATAGTGCATTCAAAAATAAAGAACAAATATTAGACAAATATAAAACCTTTCCTACGGATTGGAACAATTTACAGTTTCATTCCCTAGATGAAATTCTAAGTACAGAATACTATCAAAAAGTTTTGCAAGACAGTTGGGACCCTAAACATAATCTTCATATAAGTAGATGCATTAGAACATGTGCTAAAAAGGGTGCGTACCAAAATGAAATAAAATTCCATGACAAATAAGTGTGCAGCACCTTATATAGGTCTTTTTTATAAAACTGACAAAAATACAATTGCTCCTTGTTGCAATTATGATGATGATTATAATCTAGATGATTATAATTATAAAAAGGTTGCTAATTACGTTAACAGAAAAAAACAAAAAGAGTGCAGAGTTTGTTGGAATAAAGAAACTTATACAAGTGAAATGTCTTTACGGAATTGGTTTTCTCAACTAGACAAAGAGCATCAATCGTCCATTGATTACAAAAAGCATAAACCAATTTGGGCAGATATAAGAACAAGCAATTATTGTAATTTACAATGCAACATGTGTTCACAAGCAGACAGTTCTCAAATACAAAGTTTTGTAAAAAAAAATACACACATGTCTAAATATTTTAGGCAAGTAGCTGCTGGTAATAATTTGGATATTAACATTGATATTGATTTTAGTAATTTGAAATTTTTAAAACTTGCTGGCGGAGAACCAACCATTGATCCGTATTGTATTGCATTCTTAGATAAATTTATAAAAAAATATGATGCATCAAAAGTTGAGTTAATAATTACTACAAATGCAACTAGAATAAAAAACTTTTTTGACAAATACAAAAGTAAGTTTAAAAGTTTAACAGTTATATTAAGTATTGATGCTGTTGATGAGGTGTACAACCTCATAAGATTTCCAGCAAATTGGAATACAGTAAAACATAACGTTGATCAACTTTGTACAATGAAAGAGATTAATATAAATCTAAATTTTGTCATACAACCTTATAACATTTTAGTAGCAGACCAATGGTTGCATTTTATTTCTAAGTTTGTAAAAGACAGGCCAAAAACAAAAATAGATTTTTTAAATTGCATTAATCCTAAGCATTTTAGTATCGACGCAATGCCAGACTCGGCAAAGCAGTTTGTTACTGATATGTTGAAAACATCAGAGAAAAATTTTCCTAATATACGGAAAAAAATTAGTGAATTACAAACTATTGTTACAAATTCTTCTTATAAACAAGATTACCATGCAGTACTAGTAGATCATCTACATGACATATCTAAAATAAGAAACATAGATTATATAAAAACTATACCTGAATTTAAATATCTTCTATAATGTCTATTAAGTCGTCATGAAGAAAGTCTTTATACGACTGTTTTCGAGAGAAATCTAATAAATCTATATCTTGTTTTAACATTGTTAATTTTTTTGTTTTTGTATCAATGTCAATTGGATTTTCTATGTTAAACTGCAAATAATTTTTAATTTTTCTCACAGCATGTATTGATGTTTTAGTACAGTCTTGTTCTAAAATCTCAAAATAGTTTAATGCTTTTTTTAAAATATGAGTAGGAAGATATTTAACATCAAACACGCTATCTTTAGGATGAGGATTAGGAATGCATTTCCATTTTATGTTATTCGAGCAAGTAGTTGATAGTTTTTCTATGTAGGTTACAAGATAGTGTATGTTTAATATGTTGTAAGAAGTTAGTACACTGCAAAAATGTATTTCAGTATTGTGATTTTGGTTATGAGATATTAAACGATTTATATTTTCAGTGAGTTTACTCCACAAAAACGGATGACGTATGTACTCATAGGTTGAATCTGTGCCATCTACACTTATTGTAAAATGTTTATTAGTAAATTTATCTAAAGTTTTCAATAATCTCTGATTAAATTTTGTACCATTTGTTGTAAGATGAATTTTGATATTAGGATTTTGAATATTATCTATTATTTGCCAAAAAGTAGAACTTATTGTCGGCTCGCCGCCTGTAAATTTTATTTCTTCTAAAGTATCAGAAATTTGTACTATTTCATCTATATATTTTTGGCCCATATTAAAAAAAGCACTGGTGCCTTTTGGATCTAATTTTGCATAACTTACAGAATGCTTTGGCCAATTGCTAACTAATGGTTTGTCATTGCTTATGAGATTATTTACATCTATTCTTAAACTGTTTGACGACGACGGAGTACACATTCGACATCGTAAATTGCATGCTTCATCAGTAAGAATATCTAATTTTTTAATTTTTAGTTTTTTTGTCTTTTTGTAAGTTGTATTATTTGATTCACATGCTATTGTTCTTGGACTTTGGCCAGTTTGCTTCTCTAAGTTCCAGCAATAATTACATAGAGAATTTTTCTTTCCGTTCATTAAGTCTTTACGTAGATTTTGAAAGGTCTGACTGTCAAAAACTTTTTGCAGATCTGTTTCTTTATTTACTTCAGTTATGGGACGATCGTGTTTCATATTACAACACGGATAAACTTTATGAATTTGGCCGTTTAGCCAACTTTTAAGAGCTAATGATTCAAAAGGAAAAGGACAAAATGTAGAATCGTTCATGAAATATTTACCTTATTTAATGCAGTTATAAATATCTTTATGAGTAACAAAGTTTCTGACTTAAAAAATTTTTGTATACTACCTTTCATCCATTTAGCAACGACTACTGAAGGTAACGTAAGATTATGCTGCAAAGTTAATCGAAAAAAAGTAGCAGTGAAAAATAATAATGAAAAATTTAATATTGCAAAGGATTCAGTTACTGAAATTTGGAATAGCGATTACATGAACGAAGCTAGGCAGAAAATCTTAAATGATGAAAGATTGCCAGAGTGTGAAATTTGTTGGAAAGAGGAAGTTGATTTTGATAAAGATTGGACTGAAGTAGGACCAAAACAATTTTTACCTAGTAAACGAATGAAAGAGAATGTAAAATGGCAAGATGCTTTAACTAGGTCGTTTGACGAAATAGTTACAAATCCTCAGATTTCATATTTTGATATTAGATTAAATAATTTATGCAACTTAAAATGCAGAATGTGCTGGCCCCAGTTTAGCAGTCAAATTGTTAAAGAACAGCAACAATTTCAAGATACCAATCAACCCACTTGGTATAAAGATCTAACTTTTGATAAAATAGATGACATATCTGTTTTTTGGAAAAGTTTAGAAGATAATATATTTGAAGTAAAAGAAATAACTTTTGTCGGCGGTGAACCTACATTACACGATGAGATGTATGACTTACTTGACAATCTAGTAGAAAAAGATTATGCTAAACAAATAACATTAAAGATGACTACTAATTTAACAAATTTACAGCCTAGATTGTTAGCAGTAATAAACAAATTCGAAAGAGTTATTTTTAATTTAAGCATCGACGGCACAGAAAAAGTAAATGAATATATAAGATACCCTAGTAAATGGGAAGTGTTATCTACTAATTTAGCAAAGTTACTAGAGCAAGACGGAAAACAAGTTACAATAAATATTTCTTATGTTGTACAAATATATAATGTTTTTGATGTGTTTGATATGGCAAAATGGTATATCGAACAATTTAGAGTCAATCAACGAATACGTTATAATTTTAATTTATCGTTTGATTTTTTATATGATCCTAGTAGGTTAAGTATTAAAATTTTAAATAATCAAGGCAAAAAAGCTTGGTTTGAAGAGTATACTAAATGGAAACAATATTATAAAAATCTAATGGATAATATAGATAATGAACCCGAAAACGTTAAAGTAACTTGGTATAAGATTGATAGAATTAACAAAGATATTGTAAAAATCGGAAAGCATGCTGATGTGCTTATCCCAAATGAAGAAAAAACTGAAATGGTTTTTAATGCGCTGCCTAGCAATCTTACAGAAGATCAGCATGGACATAAAGCAGAGCAAAGAATAGAATGTGAAAAATACACAGAACAACTCGATGCGCATCGCGGGCAATCAATTTTAGACATATTCCCAAAGTTTTACGAATATATTTTTACGGATGATAATAAATGACAGTAAGTGATACATTTTGTATTTTACCCTGGGTTCATTTGAGCACTAGGCCAGACGGAAGTATGCGAGTATGTTGTACAGCAAATGCATCTAGTGTAGGAGCTACCAACGATCGTGAACACGGTGGTATGGTAGGAATTTTAAAAACAGATGACGGTAAGCCTAATAATTTAAATGTAAGTGATTTTTTAAGTAGTTGGAATAGCACTTATATGAAAAATGTCAGAAGACAAATGATGAATGGTGAAAAGCCTCCTAGTTGTTTAAAATGTTATAAAGAAGAAGCAGCCGGTCATCGTAGTAAACGCCAATGGGAAACAGAGTACTGGAGCAAAAGAGTAAGTGTTGGTAAATTAATAGAAAACACAAACGATGACGGAAGTGTACCTCCGCAATTAGCTTATATTGATTTGCGGTTTGGCACTAAATGCCAACTAGCATGCGTAATGTGCTCTCCGCACGATAGTTCGGGTTGGATAAAAGATTACAAAGCTATTTTTCCAGCAGTAGAAAATGCCAGTTTAAAAACAACAATGCAATGGAAAGACAAAGGCAGTTACAACGGTAGTAGTTACAATTGGCATAAGCAAAATCCTGTATTTTGGGAGCAATTTTATGAACAAATTCCTAACATGCAACAAATTTATTTTGCAGGCGGCGAAAGCCTTATTATCGAAGAGCACTACGAAATATTAGAAAAATGTATTGAAATGGGTTATGCTAAAGACCTAGAAATAAGATATAATTCAAATGGTGTAGAATGGCGAGATGACTTATTTGATTTATGGAAACATTTTAAATTAGTGCGTTTCCATTACAGTATAGATAGTATAGAAGAAATGAATGATTACATACGCTATCCAAGTAAGTGGAAAAGGCAAAAAGAAGTATTTCATATTCTTGACAAAGAAACATCAAACAATGTAGAAATTACTGTAGCTTGTGCAGTTCAAGCGTTAAACATATATTATATTCCTGACTTAATAAAGTGGAAACTAGAGCAAAACTTTAACAAAATAAATATGTGGCCGTTTGGAGCAGGTGGTGTAAATTATCATTTTGTATACCATCCGCCGCATTTAAATGTTAAAATTTTGCCTAACGAGTTTAAGGAAAAATGCAGAAAAAAATACGAAGAGTTTTATCCTTGGTGGGAAGCTAATTGGGAAAAAGGCATTCCAAGTTGGCATAAAGGAAAAGTAACGTACGAAGATTGGCGAACAGCAAATTATGGTATACAACGTTTAGAAGGTATGTTACAATTTATGGAATCAGAAGATTGGAGTATTCGATTGCCTGAAATGAAAGAATTTCTAGAACTTTGCGATAAACAAAGAAGCACCAGTTGGCAAGATGTATTTCCTGATATGAAAGATATATTTAATGAAATTTAATGTAGAATTGAATAATAAAAGTTATAATTACTGGAAAGTACCTAAAAACATTTTACAGCCCTTAGATAATACGGTGTTTCCATTTGATCCTACATGGAAAAAAATAGCAGTAAATGTGAGCGGAGGTGCGGATAGTGCTTGTGGTACAGCTACTTTATGTTCTTTTATTGAAAAAACCAAGTCTAATGCAGAATTAATTGTTATTTCTAATGTAAGAGTATGGAATAATAGGCCCTGGGCAGCACCTATTAGTGTAGAAGTTTTTGAAAAATTACAGTCGATGTTTCCTAATATTAAAATGACAAGATTAGAAAACTTTATTCCGCCTGAACTCGAAGACGGTGCAATAGGAAAAATAGCGCAGCTAGACAAATCTGGTGATAGAATTTGCACAAACAGTTTTAATAGCTACGTGCAGCACAGGTATGATATAGATGCAGTTTATGGATTTATAACAAATAATCCTATAGATGAAAAGTTTAAGCATAGGGGTGAACCTTGGGACAGAAAGTGGACTTGGAAAAAAGTTATGAGGGAACTTGACTGTCCGCAATGGCATCTTAACAATGACAAGCGTACGGTTTTGCCGTGGAGATTACTTTCTAAAGATTTTGTAATAGGACAGTATTATAAAAATGGATGGGAAGATTTACTTGCTACTACAAGAAGCTGCGAAGGTGATAAATTATTACTATCTCAGTTTGAAGATTATACTACGTATAAACACGGTAAAAGTCCTTTAATAGAATGTTTAGATTTGACAGATGATTTAGAAAAAGGCTGTTGTTATTGGTGTGCAGAACGCAAATGGGCAATTGACTCTGCAAAGAAGAAGTTAAAGATAAAATAATGTCAAACACTTTTTGCCCTATACCTTGGATTTTTCAAGCAGTACGAGCTAATGGCGATGTAAGAGTTTGCTGTCAAGCTAACGTAACACCTAATAAAGGTGTTTTGCGTAAACAAGATGGGTCAGCTTACAATGCTGGATTTGATAGCTTAGACGATAGTAGAAATTCTAAGTTAATGCGTGCTATGCGCATTAATATGCTTAATAATCAATGGAGTCAAGAGTGCGGCCGGTGTTTAACAGAAGAATCCAACGGCTTACATAGCAGGCGTACAGAAGAACTAAAACAATGGGACTATACACTAGAGCAGGCTAAAGCTGATACTGATCAAGACGGTAATATAAACACAGAGTTAGTGCCAGTACGCCATTATGATATACGATTTGGTAATTTTTGTAATTTAAAATGTAGAATGTGTGGACCTACTGATAGTAGTGCTTGGTATGAAGATTGGATAAAATTAACTGGATCAAATACTTTTAAAGATAGTAGCGGAAATATTACAATTGAAAATACCAGTAAAGGGTTGCATGCGAAAGAATTTGACTGGCCTAATTATGAACCTTTTTGGCAACAATTAGAAAAAAATGCAAATACTATAGAGCATGTATATTTTGCAGGCGGCGAACCTATGCTAATTGAGCGCCATTATGATTTCTTAGAATACTGTGTACAAAATGATTACGCTAAAAATATTTCTGTAGAGTACAACACAAATATGAGTACATTACCATCACGAGTTAAAAAGTTATGGGAATGGTTTAAATCAGTTAAGATAGGTGCAAGTATAGATGGAATGGATAAAGTTTTTGAATACCAACGGCATCCAGCAAAATGGCTCAAAACTTTAAAAAATTTACAAACATTAGACAATATGGCAGGAAATGTTAGAAGTTGGCTAGCGTTTACTGTAACAGCTTATACTGTGGATCATATGATTGATTTTATGAAATGGAAACTTACAGAAAGTGGTTTTAAAAAAATAAACAGTACTAGAGGTAAACCTATAATTACTCATCATGTAGCACATCACCCAAAGCATTTAAATATAAGAGTGTTACCGAACGAAGAAAAAGCAAGACTTACAGAACGTTTTAATGATTTTCTTACGTGGATTGAAGAAAATAATTTTGAAAAACACGTTGTAGAACATGCTCATAGAATTGTAAACGGAGTATGTAAATATATGAATAGTGAAAGTTACTATAATGATCACTGGCAAGAATTTTGCAGCTACACTAAAAAATTAGACACTATGCGCAATGAAAGCATAGCAGAAGTATGCCCTAACTTAGAAAAGTATATGATATGACCGAAACAATTGAAAAAACTGATTTTAAAGCAGTAAATTTGTTAGATGGACACAATTTAACTGTGACTTGGGATGTAGGCCGTCGTTGTAATTATGACTGCACTTATTGTCCGGCACATAGACATGATAATTTTTCACCTCATGCAAGTTTAGAAACACTGCAAGATACTGCTAATTTTGTATTTGAATACGGCGAACTCCTAACACGATACAAAACTAATAAACGCTTAAATTTAAATTTTACTGGAGGTGAACCTACAGTAAATCCAAACTTTTTAAAGTTTGGAGAATGGCTAAAAGAAACTTACAAAGAAAAGTATAAGAAAAAATTTATGCTTAACCTTACTATTACAAGTAACGGAGCTTTTAGTAGGAAAATGGCTGACAGCATAATCGAAAACTATGGTTTTATTACAATAAGCTATCACGCCGAAGCTCATCAAAAGCTTAAAAAACAAGTAGTAGATAACATTTATTATCTTACTGAAAAGAAATTTCCATTGAAAACCAATGTTATGTTCCATGCAGAGTATTTTGAAGAATGCAAAGATTTATGTTTACAATTAGATCGAGACGGCATAGGATTTGTTCCCAGATTAATCGGTGAACATGAAGACAGTCATAACAGCTTTGCTCATAGATATACCGACGAACAACTTTCTTGGTTTAAAGAGTATTGGGCCAATAAAAATGCTAAATTGAATGAGTCTAAAGTAGCAAAAGAAGCAAAAGTATCTCATGAAGCTAGTGCAGTTCAAACTGAAAAATCACAAGAGAAAAAACTTGCAAGAGAATTAGGAAGGCCTTGCTGTGGTAGTAGAACAATGGAAGTTTGTAGCAATGACGGCGAATGGAAAAAGAGTCAATTTTTAGAGTTTGCTAAATTTAGAAATTGGCATTGCAGTGTAAATTGGTTCTTTTTGCATATAGAACAACAAACAGATACTATTTGGCATCATCAAACTTGCCAAGCAAGATTTGACGGTACTCGAGGCCCAATCGGATCAATTACTGAAAATAGAAAAATTCTAGAAAATTTACGAAGTAATATAGAAAATAATACAATGCCAGTAATTCAATGCCCGTTAGGTCCTGGAAAGCACTGTGGTTGTGGTCTATGCGTGCCTAAAGCTACTGAAAAACAGCAGTTGTTTGACATACTACCTAGTCATTTAACTGACATGAAGGTATTTGGTTAATGTATTTCTAAAATAGGTGTGGTCTTGTTAAAAGAACCACATGTATAGACAACTTTATCGTTTAAAACACATTCTGTACGATCAAATCGGCTGTCTGGTAAACCTATACCTAACATAAGTGTAATTTTTAAATTTAAAGTTTGACCTATATGTTTATTCAAAACACCTTCAACTTTTTTCTCTTCGAAACATACACAGAAACCGGTCTTATACCCAAGCTCTGCTGCTGCTAATGCAGCAGCACCACTAGAAATACCTACAGCCATAAGATGATCTTCTCTACTATTCCTGCCTTCAGGACAAATAGACCCGTCCCAAATTAGTAATAATGGTGCGTATACTTGGCCATTTCTATATTGATTAGGAACTTCTTTTAATTTGAGATCGCCAGCTGCCCATGCCCCTTTTATATATATTTTTTTAGAAATGCTTGTATTTTGTATAGCCAAAAGTCTATACAAATTTTTATTATTTTTTGATGGCATAGTTGTGCAAACTGATAAAATATAATCTACATGCTCTTTAGGTAATAGCTGCGTTATATCATAATTGCGCTGACAACGTTCAGCAGTTTCTGCATATTTTTTCAACAACATATATTTTCCTATAATAAATATATTTATGAAATTTGGATGCCCTTTGCCCTTAAACGCTCTATTTATACGTCCCGATGGAGAAATTTCACCATGTTGTGTATTTTATGATGTTGATAAACCGAAGTCAATAAACATATCAAACCCTAATGTTTTTAATGATAAGTATTTAGAGAACTTACGAGATAAATGCAAAAAAGACGAAGCTCATCCAGGTTGCACACGATGTTATCAAGAAGAAAAAATTGCAAATAAAAGTTATAGAACTGATGTACTAGAACCGAGTGTACAAGATTATCTTGGTACAATTAGCTTGAGAGAACATACAGATCCGTATATAAGTTTTTTAGACATTGCGTTTAGTAATTTATGTAACAATAAATGCAGAATGTGCGGCCCGTCGTTAAGCACCAATTGGTACACTGATGCAAAAAAATTAGAACAAATGGCAAGCAAAAAAGACAAGAGTTTTCCTTTTGATACATATAAAGGTGTAGTAAATAATAATTTTTTAGATAAAGGTGATTTTTCTCGAGTACAGCATATTAAGTTTTTAGGCGGTGAACCTCTATTAGAGCAAGATAAAATGATAAGTCTTATAGAAAAATGCGACACTAAAAATTTAACTATTCATTTAGTCACCAATGCAACAACCATACCTAACAATAAATTAATAGGTATACTTAAGCAATGTAAATCTGTATCTATTGCATTAAGCGTAGACTCTTATGGCAAGATGAACGATTTTTTACGTAAAGGGTCAACATGGAAGAACACAACAGCAACTATAGAATGGTTTAACAAAAATTTTGATCAATTAAGTATACAAAGTGTTGCAAGTATATATAACGTTAATATAGTTGATAGATTAATGGACTATTGTATTACTAATAAGTTTGATCATCGTTATTCGTTAATAAGCGGACCAAATTACATGCAAATACGTAATCTGCCTGATCAAGCAAAAAATAGCCTTAAGAAAAAAATAAACAATTGGTTGTTGAAAAATAAATATAAACCATATAAAGTATTTTTTAAACTTTTACAAAATGAGATAAATCAAACGGGTGATATACGAAAATTTCATTATATGGATTCAATAATGAATAAAATAAGAAATGAACATTGGCGTGCACTTAATCCCGAACTTTATAAGTGGATATCAAGTGGATCGTAATACATTATTTCATTATACAGGTATAGGTACATTAATTTCAAAAAGACTTTTGCATGAAAATAGCACAGCTATTGAAGTTGGAATTGGCAAGTGTACCCATAATACTTTAGAATATACAAAATTATTTAAAACAGTATACGCTATAGATGCGCATGAGAGTAGTTATGAACTAATCATGCAAGACATCAAAAATAAAAAATTAAATAATTTAGAAGCTTATCATTATTTTTTATCAGATAAGCAAGAAACTGTACAATTTCATTGCAGTAATCAAGATATAGGTTATTCTACACGGTATTTTGATATGGTAGAAGATGATGCAAAACACAATACGGTTTTGCACACGCCGTTGCTCTCACCACTTCTTCCACACGATGTGAATAACAATGTTAAGAAACAAATATTACCAAATTGGTTTACTATTGAAATGCAATCTTCTACACTCGACAATGTATTTTTAGAAAAAATTGAAGATTTGTCCTTTATAAAAATTGATGCTGAAAGTAGTGATATTGCTATCATTAAAGGAGCAAACAAACTTATTGAAAAGTGGAGACCGTTGATACAATTTGAACACTTGAATGATAATCCTATTAGAGAAATTGATACTCCGTATATAAGACAATTTTGTGCTCAGCACAAGTATCAATTTGTAAAAAACGTAGAAATATCATCTTTCATACTGATACCTAAAAAAGGAAAGTAATGAGAATACATGTTTATGGTTGTAGTTGGAGTTGGGGCCAACCGCACATTAATAATTTTGATAATTGGCCAAAACAGTTAGCTTTATTAGAACCATCTTGGAAAATTTATAATTTTTCTTATGCTGGCTCTAGCATACATTTTTCTTCAGCTTTGATAATGCATTTATCAAAAAAAATTAACGAACCTACATATCACATTTTTCAGGGAACGACTGCATGGAGATGGACCTACATGCCCGAAATAATAGATCCAATGCAATATTTAAAAAAGGAATTGTCAAATTATTGGGGGCTTTGGCTTGATCGTGAATCTCATGCAATAACTTATCAACCAAAACTTACAAGTAAAGGACCGTTGAAAATTAGGAATTTTTACAAAAGCAGGTTAAAAATAATTCCTACAATAGAAAGTGAATTAGAATTCAGTAATACTTTCGAAGCAATAAGAAATAATTTTAATTTAACATTTTTCCAAACATTTGGGGGATATAGTACATATAAAAAATACTATGATCATAATGTACTGTGTATTGAAGAGGTATTAGGTGATGATTTATTTCACGAATATATAGTTGACAAAGGTGCCCATTTTGGTGAAGAAGGATTAAAATGGCAAGCAAAATATATTAGGAATTTAATTACTGGATAAGTATTTTCATGTCCGAAGATTTAAAATGGTCAGATTACGACTTTACAAAAATACCATTTGATGATATAATACAAGTAGGGCAGCGTACTTTACTATACAGAGACTTGTTCACAGTAAGCTGGTTACTAGGACGCTTCTGTAACTATCGTTGTAGTTACTGCTGGCCTTATGCTCGCAGTGATAAAAAAGATCACAGACCGACTAAACTATGCTTGAGGACAATAGATGAAATTAAACGACAAGCTCGGGGCAATGGATTTAATAGCTTTCATTTCAGCCTTAGTGGGGGTGAACCTACTTTTCATCCCGGTTATCTTGACATACTTAAATATCTCGCTGACGACGTTGATAACACTAATTACACAAGTATTCATATGACGTCAAACTGCTCTCGACCTATGAAGTGGTTTGAGACATATGTAGAATACGCAAAGCCGTTCCACCGTGCTAGTATTACTGCTAGTTTACATACAGAGCATCTAAATACCCGCGAGAAGATGCAGGACTTTGCTAATAAGCTTGTACTGTGTCAAGAACACGATGTCCAAGTTACTATTAACATGGTTATGGTTCCAGAATGGTTTGAAAGGGACTGGGAAAACGCACTGTTCTTCCACGAACAAGGAATCAATGTTACCCTTAAACCACAATCAGATCCTACTGCATCACGTGTGGTCGAAGGTTACAAAGAAGAAGACTTAAAGCGGCTTTGGAACGGTATGCCGCAAATGGCATACACTGAAGTAAAGCGCAAGTGGGCTAATAGACCTAAACCTAATTTCGAACTACCTTCATATGCAATAGGCGAAAATGATAAAAGTGTACCGTGGCATATGCAAGTAGAATTTACAGATTCCAAAGGTAAAAAATGGTATATGGATCAAGCTGAAAGATTTAATGCATTTGATTTCAATAAATTTAAAGGATGGAGCTGCAATGCTGGCTATAGCGGTATTATTATTAGAGAACCTGACGGTAGTGTAAAGCGCAGCTACAGCTGTCATGATGCTCCCCTGGGCAATATAGAAACTGGATTTAAACTTTTTGATAGTGCAAAACCTTGTATTACTGAAAGTTGTGTTAGTTCAGCTGATAGCAAGATACCCAAACGCAAGAAATAAATAATTTTAGTATGAAATATAAATTTTTTAAAAACCTAACTGATTTACCTGTACTAGATGTTACAGAAGAATTAGACAATTTAATAGATAATGAAATAATATCATGGGAAAAAAGAGACAGTCAAATTTGTCTTAACACTACAAAAGATCGTCCCGATGATATACATTACGGATCCGGCAGTTTAATCTGGGATTGGCAAAATGGACACGAGGTGTTTGACGAAAACGGTAAAACAGTTAAATTTGTACCAAAACCTTATAAAGTGCCAAAAAATGAAAAAGATTTTACTGATCTATGCAGTCAATTTAAAGGTACAGTTTTTGAAAAAATTTATCGTGCGGTATCTGATAAATTTACAATAGGTCGAATGAGACTGATGTTAATGAGGCCTAAAACCTGTTTAACTTGGCATAACGATGCTGATACAAGATTGCACTATCCTATAGAAACTAATATAGGGTGCAAAATGGTTATAAAAAACGAAGTTGTACACATGCCTGCTAATACTTGGTGGCTTACTAATACAGCTCAGTATCATACTGCTTTTAATGCAAGCACAGAATCAAGAATACATTTAGTAACATCAATTATATGAACATGCTCGAAGAAAAAGAATATATAGACTTTCATCCTACAGTACTACAAAAAACTAGCATGGTTTTTGATGTAGACAGTTTTTATGAATGTATGAAAAAGTATAAGTATGCTTTTAGAAAGTGGGGAGAAGAAAAGGCTCACTTGCCAAGATATGGCTTACCATTGGTAAATCAAAACGGCAGTATGCTTAACAATCCAGAGCCAATATGTTATCCATTAGATGAATGGATTCGTGCTCGCCCAGAAAAATTTTTCCTAGACGCCGATGCTACAGTCTCAACAGAAGTATTAGACGAAAGTGCATTTGCTGTACTTAAACCTATTAAGAAGCACATGGTAAGGAGTGCAATATTACGCTGGGATGCAGAATCATTTTTCTGGCCACATACAGACACATGGATGCCTTCTCCTATACTACGTCTATGGGGAACAACTGAACCTGATAAAGTTAAGATACAATTTGATAAGCAACGTAGACGATCTAATCCTCGAGATGTTAAAAGCATGAATCCGCAAGTAGAAGACTTTGAAGATTTTGAAATTGAAGCAGGTAGGTTATATGTTATAGACACAAATATAATTCACGGAGCAAGATCTTGTGTTGACAAAGAAACCTATCAGTTTTTCATAGCAATGCATTCGGATGGTATAAACGATTTAAAAAATGTATTAATATAAAGAGGTCATATGTTTACTGATGATTTATTATTGTCATTCGAATTGCCCATTCATCCCGTAGATATGCTATAACTGTAGGTTAGTTTATTTAAATTGCGGACCGCAAATCCAAGCTACCACGCTTTTTCGTGTGCCGGCAGTAACTGGTGTTACGCAATGCGGTACAAAACTAGGAAAAATTATAGCTTGACCTTTTTTTAACGTAACATCTATTTCTTGATTACGATTTAAGTTATTAATTTTGAATACGCCACCAGTAAACTCATCATTTACTAAAATACTAATACTTATTTTTCTTTCACCAAAAAAGCTATTGTAATCTCCGATATCATTATGCCAATTATAGTGAGAATTCTCTGTAGTATATACAGTATATTGAAAAAAGTCATATCCGTGCAAGTCATAGTTCCAAAAATTATGATTTGCATGTAAAACACTATTATTAATTTTTTCAAATATCCATTTATTTTTTGAATTATTAAATTTATGAAAATTTATTAAACTTTTACGCTCGTCGGATGGTTTTTTATTACTATTAATAGTAGCTGTTTGTAATTGATCGTCAGATAATGCTAGATATTTTTCTAAAAACAAGCACTCTCTATCAGTTAAGACATCTAGTACTGTATAAAATGGCGGAGTAAAGTTAAAGTTTTTTAAGTGCATAGCAATTTAATCCATATGATGTTGATAAAAATTTACTAGTTTGTACAAAGCCATTTGATGCATATGCTTTTATTGCTTCGTGTCTAGGAAAGCTCCATAAAAAATTACAATTTTCATTTAAAGCTTGGTTTTCGATAGTAATAAACAAATTTTTACTTAATCCCTTTTTTCTATAAAATTCATTGATCCATAATCCTCGCATTCTATAGTATTCTTGGGAAGATTTATGACCAGATACTACACCTATAATCTCTGTATTATTATACATCCCAAAAAAACTAGGTTCAAATTTTTCGTAAATAGTTATATCATTTCCACCTAGATACTGCATGCTACTTGCTGGTAAAATGTTATTTGTAGTAGGCCATAGATTTTTTAAGAAAGGTAATGCAGTATTAAATGTAATTTTTTTTATAATCACAAGATATTTATACTATAAATAAAACATGTTAAAAGTTTTATCGAAATCAGATATTGAGATATGTATTATTCAGGAAAAAAAGTACGATCTTACAAAAATTGCAAATAGAAAAAATTTAGTATTATTTAGCGGTGGAATTGATTCACAGGCGTTAACATTATTTTTAAAAAATAATAATATACACGTAGAAACTTTATTTGCCAAATACTGCATAGACGGTAGTAAGAAAAATTTTTTTAATAAATATGATAATTTAACAGCAGAACAACTACAAATAGATCATAAATTATATTTAGATTTAGATAAATTATACATGGAAAAAAATATTACAGAAGAATATTTTAACCTATATAGATGCACAAGTCCTCAATTTGCAGTACATTTACATATTATTGATTATGCTGTAAAACATTTTCCTGACTATAATATTCTACTGCCATCTGCACCTATATTATGGCAGGATACATACGGTTATAAATTATATAATTGGATTTCGTACGATGAACTTGTTCTATATAGATATAAAGAAAGTAACAATATGGTTAATTTGTTTCCTTTCTTTTTTTTAGAATTTGAAGTTGAAAAGCAAATAATCAAATCAAACGTACACAACATGAAGAATGCAAATATGTATACAAAGAAATTTTTGCTTTATAATGATCTCGGACTACCCGTTATACAACAAGATAACTCTTGGACAGGATTTAAGGAATATAAAATTCATTTTAAAGAAAAATACGGAAAACCATACGATACGATACTACGAAATAATCATAAATCATCAAAAAAGAAAATGGCAGTGAAGCATTGGGCATATGGAAACTCGAACGTTTATGGATAAAAAACTAGCAATTATAATTGATAATATAAGTGTTTTACGTGACACTAAAAATTTAAATAAAATACACAGAGTAGGCCAAATATCAGTAAGGAATTCTTATACAAATTATTTAAATTCTCACACTATTAAAGTTGCTGAATCTTTTACTACACTAAATTATCCAATTATTATCTATAACATCAATATTAACAATGAAAGTTTATTTAATTTATTAAGCCAATTTATAAATCATGAAATAAAATATCCTATTTACATGCCTTTTGGATTATCTTATTTAGATAAAAAGCTAGCAAAACTATTAAATAAATTTGATCAAGAACAGCTACATGTAAGCTTTCCTAATAAAAAACAGTTAAACTATCTTGCACTTGCAATGCATTCTAATGTAACGATAGTAGCAAAAAAATCAGATAAAAAAATTATTAAAATGTTAAACACTATGAATCAAAATATAGTATATTTTAGGAGTAAATCATCTAACAGTCTACTATTAGCCAAGTATCATTTGTATAAGCATAAATATAATAAACAAGGATTACACAATATGTCAGGACTAATTCATAATAATAATGATATTTTAAATATCCAACCAAACGAACTATTTGCATTTCAATTATTCGATGGCAATGTTCATGAAATAGACATTAGTCCTCTACCGACAGGTGTTTTTTACGAAGATGGATTTATTTACGGAAAAACTGAAGAAAAATTTGATATAAAATTTTCTTTTGAAGGACAGGAATACACATTGTATTTTGATGTATTAGAAACCAACGAAGCAGAACTTTTTTTACAAGTAGGGCCAGCTTGGCCAGGCTGGCCACCTGCATTGCCGCCGATTAAGCCACCTAAGAATGTAGGGTACTGTTAAGCCGCAGTTCCGTCGTCGATGTTTATCCACGCACCATTTTGATAACCTTGAAATCTATTGACTTGTGAGTTGTATATTACCATTCCATTTGCCGCAGTAAGAGCATTTCGTTCTGTAGTGTTATATGAGCCAAACTGCACAAATCCTCCAGCAGTTATAGTTTGGTTAATGCTGTCTACAATTGCAGTACTATCGTCGGCAAAAACACTACCCTTTAAGTCACCAGTAACTGTGCTAGCGTTTATAGCTCCTGTTGTATAATTTAAAATCACAGCAGAATCATCACCTATAATGTTTGCACGAACACCTTGGTCAGCGGTAACTTCACCGGTTAAATATACCGAGCCGCCAACGTTTAATTTTTCTCTAAAATCTGCATCACCAAAAACAAAAAATCCATCTATCAATCTGAATTGCTTAGAAATTGGAGGTTGTTCAGTTGCACTAGCTGTATGTGCTAGTACCATGCGGTGACTCAATCCTTCGATTACTCCGTGTGTGAAGAACTCAACCCCGTCAAATTTTTGGAATGTTATTGAACCTATTGATCTCGGAGTACCGTTTACAAATTCATGTGTTGATCCCGATGCAACATATTCACCTTCTATATCTTCGGTTGTAGTTCTAGCAAATATCTGCTGACTACGTATTTCTTGACCTTGCAAATAAAATTTATTAGTAACCGACGGAAATCCTACAATTGAAATACCATTAGCATCTCGAGGAAATATATTAGTTGTACCTATACTAGGAACAGTTATTAAGTTATTGATAGCATCAAAAACTAAAGTACTATCGTCTGCAAATATACTGCCTTTGACGTCGCCTACAAATGTACCGCCGCTTGCAGCAGGATTACCAGCTTCCCAACGGCTGTCTACTGCATTCCATATAAGAGCATCGCCGCCGGTTGGTGTAACGGGCACATAAACATTACTTAAATCTTGAATTACATTGTTTACAAGAACAATTTTGCCATCAGTACCATCTACAAGCATTGTAGAGTCATCGGCAAATACAGATCCAGTTAGATCACCTTGAATGCTTGCTGCTTGTAAACTACCAATTACTGAGCTTGTAAAGTTACCACTACTGCCTGCTACTGTGTTACCATTAATATTGCCAGTAATATTAATAGCGCCGGTGCCAGTAATAGTTTGTGAGTTTAGATCTAAGTTACCACCTAGCTGCGGAGAGCTATCTGAAAGTAAATCAGTAATACCACTATCGGCTTTTGTGCCCCCTAGTGTACTGCCGTCGCCTACATATATTAACTTCGTATCAGTAGTATATATTAATTCACCTTCTGCAGGTGTAATTGTTAAACGCTCAGCGTCAGTACCGCGTCTTAGTTGTAAAGCCATTTATAACTCCTGGAATCATATAAGTTATATATATTTATCAACTTTACTGCCGTTTTTTTAAAAAAACTGTTGTCCGCTTTTCTATATCTTTTTTAATTTTTTGTATATCAATGTTGAAGTTAATACTAGCTATACTATCACTGTATTCTTGATATAATTCGTCTATTGCTTTATTAAAATCAGCTTTTGGATTCTCTTCCACATCAATTAACCACTCCCTACCGTCTATAAAATTTATTTTTATATGTTTAATATAGTCAGTAGGGATTGATTCTATTCGAATGTCCTTAAGAATATCCGGCCACGACTTGATAGTTTCTTCTTCAAATCGTTTTTTCTTATTAAGCACTAGCTGTTTCTTTAGTAGCTTTTGCTGTAGTTTTCTTTTTTGTAGGTACTAGTGCTTCTGCTTGTTCTCTTAAAGACTTAGCTTCTTTAAACAACTTATCAGCTTGTGACCTATAACTAGCAGCCAGTGCTTCGTCTGTGATAACACCTGTTTCTGCATCTGCTGTGGGAGTTGGTGCAGGTGTATTGTCTGTATAAATAGATACAGGATCTACTTTTTGTGGCTCTGCAACTGGTGCTGTAGCAGTCTTAGATGGAGCATTTGGATCTTTGATTGCTAAATCTTCTACTGTTACACCTTTTTGTTGTGCAATTACATTGTTTAATTCGTCTAAGCCAACAACAGATTTAGTATCAGGAGTCATTTCTATTTGAATAGTTTGTGTTTTAACCATTCTGTTGGTGGTATGGAAACCTGCTAACATGTTTCTACCATCTGGCAAAGAAGTCCGTGCCATTGCTTCGGCTAGTTCGTATGCTTCTTGACCAGCTGAACTTTCAACTAGTTTCATTAGACTATCATGTTCATCGGCACTTAGACTTTCAGTCGGAATAATTACACATTCGTCAGATGTACCAGGCACAACTCTATATGCTACTATACACTTCTTTTGTGTTTTTTTTATTCGTCCTACGTGTTTTAACATATTTTACTCGCTTTTTGCTTGTGTTTCTTGCTGTGCTTGCTGCTGTGCTGCAATATGATTTAGAAATTTATCTAATTTATCATATACTGGGCCAACTTGAGTCATTTCACCAGCTTTAAAAGCGCCACGGCCTGTGGCAACATCAATAATTTGGCGTAACTGAGCAAGGTCAGTAACCGTTAGTTCTGTAGAGTCAGGTGCCGGTTGTGAACCTTGTGGTACTTCAGACACCATTTCTTCTTGCATTTCTTTTTGTTCTTCAGTCATTTATATACTCCTTTTGTAATTTATTTATTTGACATGATAAAAAAGGTTAATTCTTTTGGCTGTTCAAAGCCAATACAAACACTATCTTTAAATTTTCTAAAGTAATAGCGTCCTGAGGTATTTGCCTCTATCCATTCAATAAGTCCTAACTCCATGCGTATTTTGAATGGAGTGTTGTCGTCAAAAGAAATCGTAGTAGTTTCGAAATGTTCTGGACAGATCGAAACTCTACGAATATCAAAAAGTTCTAGTGGATTCGGCGCTTGATTAATTTTTTTCTTCATAGTGGGCAGTTACTCCAAACGGTGCTTGTAGATCCTTATCGTGATTACTGTGAATTACAAACACAGTATCGCAATAAGTTTCGTCACCCCAGCTACCCCACGGATAACCATCAGTGAATACAATCAGTTTTTTAGGCTCAATACCTTCTTCTTTCATATAGCCCCAGTTAGCTTCAAAGTCAGTGCCACCACCACCAGCAGCTTCGTATTCGGCAATGTCGCCATCATGAGCCGAAAACTCTTCCATGTTGTATACCTTAGTATCAAAACACCAAACCTTAACATTATAGTCATTGTATTGACTCATAATGCCGTTGATTTCACTTAAGAAGTCTTTAAGCATATCGTCGCCGATACTACCACTGGTGTCAAGTGCAACACAAATGTCAATTGTATCTTCATTTACAGTACCCGGAATGATTGCACCGTAGTGTGATTTACGTGACGGACGAGCAAAGCTGTAATCATTCTTAACAGTACTTTGAATTTGCTGTTGCAAAATTTCACGCCAGTTCATTTTAGGTTCAGTAAACTGTTTAATAATGCGTGCAATTTCACCTGGTACTTTGCCAGCACCGGCAGCTTGTGCAGCCGACAGCATACTTTCTTTAATACTGTCGCGAATTTCTTTCATTTCTGCTTCGGTGTATTTAGGCTGACCGTCTTTACCGTCACCGTCGAGATCCAAGTGCTCGTCGAGCATTTCGCCTAGTTGATCCAAGTCGATATGCTCAACAACATTTTCCATTAGATCATCGTAAACTTCTTCACTAGACCAGCCCTCGTATTTGAAATCTTGGTAACAGTCAACAAGTTTAGGCTTTGAACCAATTTTGTCGCGAACAAGAAGATTGTTTACAATGTAATCAGCAGCTACGTTATGAATTTTAGGGTCACGATCACCACGACGACCAAGGTGATCAAATACACAGTGCAAAATTTCGTGTGCAACCACAAACTCAATCTCAGAGTTTTCCATTGCATTAAAAAATTGTGCATTGAAGTATAAGTTACGACCATCAACAGCAGCAGTCGGCAGCCAATCGTTAGCAGGTTTTACTCTAAGACGAGTAGCCATGTTGCCAAAGAACGGATGTTTCAACAGCAAGCCGACCCGTGCAACAGTAATACGATCCATTACTTCTGTAGTCATACGATCAAGTTCTTCGGGAGTAATATTAGGATCGGGTTGCCAGTGTTTTGTACCTTCTACAGACATGATGTCACCTTTGTTGTTTAATATATGTATATAATACAACAAAGCGCCTGACTTGTCAAGCGCTTTGTTTTTTTACTCTTGTGCAGCCTTAATGTATTTTCCATATCTTTCGTGGAATTCATCAAAGCTAGGAACTTTATCAGGATCAATCGGCAAACGGTACTGAGTAAGGGCAAGTTTCATACCCATTACAACCAACTCAGTATCAAAGTTCTTCATTGAAAACTTCAAGAAGTTTTCAACTTGTCCGTAAAAGTCACTGTTATCGTCGTTAACTGACTGACTAAGTTCGTAACACATTGCAACAATCAAGCTGTACATTGCACTAATTTCGTTAGTATCAAGATCTGTTACCTTACCAGCCAAAATATCGCTTGGATTAGGCATGTCAGCAGCAACTTTACGATGTGCAACAAACTTTACCGCAAGGCCTTCACCGATCGAACCTGACACAAGATCCATAAGTGTCTCCGAATCATAGTTATCAGTAAGGAAGTCACTTACAAACGACCACGAACGGGGTGTTGCAAACGAACGACTCGGCGACTTAGGATCAAAGTCATATAAGTCACCTTTACTAAACTGCAGGTAACCAACTACGTCGGGGTGAATTTTGTTGTTTACAGCCCATTCAAACCAGTCATCAAATGATACTGACATCTCCAAGTGCACAAAACGGTTAGCCAGCGGTGCTGGCATGCGATAAGTAACACCTTTATCGCTGTCACGGTTACCGGCAGCAACAATAAGAACATTGTCTGGCAGTTTGTATTGTCCTACACGACGGTTAAGAATAAGCTGATATGCAGCAGCTTGCACAGCTGGAGCAGCTGAGTTCATTTCGTCCAAGAACAAAATTACATGTTCGTACTGGCTTGCAAGTTCTTCATCAGGCAATTCGCTAGGTTGTGCCCAAACCATTTTGCTTTGCGTTGAATCAAAGTACGGAATACCTTTAATGTCAGTTGGCTCCCAAAGACTAAGACGAATGTCAATTACATGAGCATTCTTACTAGCACCAATTTGGTGAACAATGTCTGACTTACCGATACCTGGAGGACCCCAAATAAAGATTGGACGTTGCTGATCGAATGCAGCTGAAATAACTTTCTTTGCATTATTAGGGGAAGTAGTACGAATATTGTCCATTGTGTTCTTACCTGTGTATTTGTTTATTAACTATGTATATAATACGACAAAACAGACTATATGTCAAATGTTTTTTTGCTTTTCTATTGCTTTAATTAAACCGTATCTTTCTATATCACCAGAAAGCAAACTTAGCTCCATTGCTTTGCGATCATCTGTAACTTCTATATACTTTTTTGTGAGAAAATACGGACATGTGATAAAGTTGTCTAAGTGTATCAGAATGTTCGTTTTGTAAATGTTAAGATCTGGTGGAAAGTTAATTTGATAAAACGCTAAAGACAGTTGATTTTTTAAAAAATCTCTACCTTCTTCAGTCAATCTTAAGCCACCAGACTGCTTATCACGAATGTTGTACCACCATTCGGATGAATATTTTTTTAGATTAACTTCATCAACACTAATTTTAGCAGTGTTTAAAAAAATTTTTGTGTATGTTGCTCTATTCATTCAGTAAGTTATCTGAAGTAAACTTAATAACCTTAAAATCTTCAGTGTTCCACATACTATTTAACCTTTGAGCAAGGTTATGAGCGTGTCCGGGATTAGAAAAACTAGTTTTCTTATACTTAGGACCTGGGTAGTTAGTTAAACTGTTAAAACTTTTTAGATTAAAAGGTTTATTCTGATAAAAAACTGCCCAAATTGCATCCGCTTGAAGAACTTGTTCTGTTCTATATGTCTTTTTATCCGTGTATTCTTTTAAGATAACAGGTTTCGGCCTGCTCATTTTCTTCTTCCTTTAACTACGTATATTTATCTATTACCAACTGCTACCGCCATCCATTTTGATGTCGATTACTGGATTATTTTCTTCATCTTGCTTTTTCATTAACAGTTCTTCTAAGTTTTCTACATGCCTAGCTAGCATTAAAGTCAGGCAGAATTGTAACTTTTTTGCTTTGTCAATGTCAAGTCTGATTTCTTTTTGTCTGCTTGACTCTGCACTCTTTACTAAACTTAAAAAATCCTTTAGTGGACTTGTATTAATTGGTTGATTTTGCATTTTCTTTACTCAATTGTTGGCGCATTTCGATTTCTGTTTTAAATGGACCCTTGTAATCATATCTTTCAATAGTAATTAACTTAGGACAAAAGCTTTTTACCCAGCCTTTGTTAAATTTAATGATGTAATATCCTGCACAATATACACTTTTAGACTTTTTGCTTTTTGTAAACAAGGGCAATTTCTTTTTAAGGTCCCACATGCTATTATATGGCTTAGAATTACACACAAATTTGTGCACATCGTATTGTGTAGTTTCTTGAATTTTAAGTTGAGTCCAAGTGAGATCACCTAATTTTTTCTTAATATTAGACTTGTTCTTATAAACTTCGTATTTGCCGTCGCTGTTAACAATGTAATGGTCGTTGTCGAATGATATTGTACCAACATTTTTACCGTTGTCAATAACAAGCCAAAACTTGTCTTTTAGGATTTCTTTTGCATTTTTCATACTGGGTATCTCGCTTGGAATGGAGTTGAATATAGTGAAATATTATCAGCAATACGCTGCATATCCCACTTATTACAAAATTTAAGAAGTCGCACACCTACTTGTGATAAATCTTTAGGAGCATGTGTTTGTTCATTAATTGTATTGGTAATTTCGTTACGGATATTTTCGGGTTGTGCAGACAAATCACATAGTAAAACATTGCGATTGTAATCGTCAATAACTCTGTGTTCATCACCGTTGTGATCAGTCCAACGCTGAAGCATCATGTTGTTCCAATTATAGCCTTTAGTAGTCATATCTGCATAAGCTTCAGTAAGACCTACTTTATTCTTAGTGCCTTTCTTACGTACACCGGGGTAAGCACTAAAGATGTTGTCACTAGTGTCGCCACGCATACACTTTTCAAACAGCAACCACTGTGGGTCTGGTGCAGGCTTTGCATCACCAGTTTTTTTATCAATAACTGGCTTACCTTTGTCGTCAAAATAACCTTCGTGTGTAATTGTAGTATTACTAACACCGTTGTATTGTTTTACATTGGGTGCAATAAGTTGTGCAAAGTCGCCATCTGTACTAAGAATAACATGATTGTCGTTAGGATGAGACTGCACCCAACCAGCAATAAGATCGTCTGCTTCCAGCACAGGGTTGTGTAGTACAGTACAGTTTGTTTTTTCACGTACAAACGATTTAAACTCGTCAAAGATTTCAAAAAACACACGATCTTCTTCTGCTTCTCGGGCAGTCATAGCATCACGAGCTTCTTTACGGTTACGCTTGTAAGGCTCGTAAGCATCTTTGCGCCAACTACGGCCTTCTAAGCAAAAGACCACATGGTCTGCATCAAAGTCAGTCCATGCTTTCTTAATACTGTTAAAAGTTACATGCAAAGCCATACCGACTTTGTCGTCGAGACTTCCCCGAACTACATGTCGAGCTCGAAAGAAAGTGTTCATAGTGTCTACAAGAATATAAGTGCTCATATAATTATATTAGTATATAATATCACAAATGTCAACTGTTTTTCCATAATTGTTTCATGTATTTTGAAAAATTTTGATATAAGTCTGATAGTGATGTATTTTTCACAATATTTTTTAAACTTATTACTTTTTGCGATTTATTCATTATGTTAGACTGTAAATTAGAATCAACAATTTGTTTCAATACAACTTTTTGTGCAGTGTTGAATTTTACTGCGTATAAAGGATCGCCTCGTTTTATATTAATTGTACAAGGTCCATGAGCTGGAATACACGTAAAATTTGTAGGCCTACAAATTTTACTAATGTTAAAACTTCCGCAAAAGTTCTTAAATGGTAAATGAATAAGAGGAGGATCTATTAGATCAATAGTAACATTATCATTTTTATTTATAAAATAGTAATTTAGCGGAAAATCTAAACAAGTTTGAGTTTCTAGGTTTGATTCAATTACATTTTGTGTAAAAATACTTCCGTTGTGTTTAAAAGTAACTTTTTCGTTTTGATCAACATCTAAAACAAAATTCACAGGACTTGTAATTAAATATACATTTTTTAAATATTCAGTTTTAGACGGACAATGCCAGTAGTCTAATTTAGATCCATATTTTTTTATTAAAAAAGGAAGAATAGGTGTAGGTGGATTTACAGCTAATTCGTAATCTAAATTATTTGCAATACAACCAAACCATTGTACTTCGATATTCATTAAGAAACCTCCGATTTTCCTTTGTCGATAGGAATAACATTAATATAGCCCATATCTCGATCAGCAGTTTGTCCTTCTTCTTGTAGCATCTGTGACACAACAGTTTTAAACCATTGATCTACGATAGCTTCGGGTGTTTCGCCTTTATAGCCAGCATCTAATAGTTGCTCAATAAATTCGTTGTTCCAATCGAGTTCAAAAAATCCGTTTCTAATATTATCAGGATTAACTTGTGTATCTATCACTGCTACATATGCTTCACCTTTTGCAGATGCAGCCGCTTTTGGATCAGTTTCTTCAAGAAGTTTGATTTTTTCTTGTTCTAGTTTATCAATGCCCATAATACGTTTTAAAAATTTTTTCATTTCTCTTTTTCCTTTGTTGTAAGATTGCCAGCAATTATAATTCGGTCAGTATCATTTGTTTGATGCGGTACATGATGAAAAAGATAAGCTGGAAAGAGTACAAATGAACCTTCTATTGGAGGAATATAAAATTTATCACTAGAATCTGTAAAGCATAATGGTTGTGAATTTTCATCTGATTTCAAAAAATATACAAAAGAAAAATTATATGGATTATGCCAATGTGGAACTGTATGATCACCTTTTTTATACATTGCACCCCACATATTATCCACTTTGGTATCTAAAGTAGTAGGACTATGATAAGGATGTTCTTCTGAAATCGATATTGCAAAATCTTTTAATGGCTGAAATTCAGAATTATCACGTAGATCATTGTAATCAGTCATTCCACCTTTTATATTAGTAGACCTGTCCATTTTGTCGCCTATATCTTTAATGATTTTAATCCATTTTTCGTTACAATGCAGATGCCCGGGATATATTGTGTGTAATATAGTTTGATTGATTGAAACTTGATGTACTTTTACAGGTAGTATTTCAGTCATTATGTTCCCCAAGCATTACCGAATAATGAGATATGCAGTCGAGGAGTAAATCTCCAACCACGCTGCATACAAATTTCCGCTACTTCTTTAACATTCATATTATATTCTTCTGAACGTCCACCGAGTGGCATGAGGTATACAGGACACTCAACTCCTGCTTCTTGGTACGCTTCCACGGCTTTACCAACTTCGTCAACGTCGTCTTTGTCAGCAACAACAAATTTAAGATAAAGATTGCTATTAGCAACAGAGGCATACTGGCTAGCAACCTCAGGCTTAATAGCATCATTCCAAGACTCGCCTGAAACGGAGAGTTTGGGTGAACAGCTGAAAGTGACTTGAATTCTTCTGTTATTCTCGAGATAGTCGAGTAAATCTTTGTGTAACATTTGTGTAGTGTTGGTTTCAAACGTAACATTTTTTAAGTCCTTCATTTTAGGGTGTTCAAATAAATCAACGTAAAGTCGTTGCCAAGCAAGAAGAGGCTCTCCGCCTGTCATAATTAGGTGGATGTCTTGCCCGTTATCCATAGTCCATTTGCCTTCGGGTAATAAACTAATTAAATGATCAACTACTTCGTCGACTTCTGCTAGTTTGTTAAAATGCTTAAATTCGGGATAGATACTTGCGTAAGTATCGCACCCTGTATGAATAATAGGTAAATCTTCAAACTTTTCTGTAGTTTTGTGCACACCGGCATCGAGCAATTCTTTCACTTCGGGATTATATCGATTTCCTTCGGCATGTTGTTTCCAGCGGTCTTTGTCTTTTGGCAAACCAAAGTTCATGCATCGAAAGTTACAACCGAAGGTACGTAGGAACACACTAGGTACTCCTACGTACTTGCCTTCACCTTGTACACTGTAAAATGCTTCTGAATAACGTAATTTCATTAAAGCTCCTCAAGAATACCGAGTACTTCAGCGCCAATTAGTAATACACCGCCTACTACAATAGGCATAATTCCTACCGGCATAAACAGTACACTTACAAATGCAGCGCCTGCTCCGATACGTACAGCACTCTTTACGAGGCTGATATAAAAATGTTTCTTGCTTATATCAACGGGCTCAGCCATTATAAATCTCCTTTAATAATTGGCGTAGAGCCAATACTATCGTGATAATCACCGTTGGTATGATATTCACGTACAGCAGATTCACGAATTACGTGTCCGCCAGTTTTGCGATAAATTACAAGTTCTTTGCGAATTACGCCGT